>Ga0163150_10002775_pt1 | contig 25986 bp, 24 predicted proteins | sample OliLakLV19P2IB_FD_148628 | JGI IMG/M metagenome (GOLD analysis project Ga0163150, IMG submission 148628) | Freshwater microbial mat bacterial communities from Lake Vanda, McMurdo Dry Valleys, Antarctica - Oligotrophic Lake LV.19.P2.IB | ecosystem: Environmental > Aquatic > Freshwater > Lake >...
TGACGGGAGCTGAAGGGGGAGCGATGTGCTGGATCGCGGGTGCCGGGCGCTTGGTCGGCGTCGCGGCATCGCAGAGCGTGAGGAGTGCGGCTTCGAGGACGAGCCCCGGAACGGGGGCGATGCGCAGCTCCTTCGCGGTCTTCAGCAGCGTATCGAGTGACCGGACGAGTGCGATCGTGTCGGTGTTGGTGCGGACGGCCGCGTGCAGATCCTTGCGGAACGCATCGAGGAGGAGTCGGACGAAGTTCTCCATCGGGACGCCCGTTTCCTCCAGTCCCCGTACCACTTTCAGGATCGCATCGCGGTCGCCGGTATTCAGTGCGGACATGATATGTTCGACGAATTCGAACCCCGTCTCTCCGATGCGCTCCTTCACGTCAACGAGCGTGATCTTCTCAAGGGAACGCAGCTGGTCGAGAAGCGAGATCGCGTCGCGGAGCCCACCCTGCGCATGGTGGGCGATCGCAAAGAGTGCGTCGTCGCCGGCCGTGATCTTCTCCTCCTCCGCGATATAGTGCAGACGCTTCACGATGTCCTCCTCGCTGATCTGCCGGAAGAGAAAGCGTTGGCAGCGCGACTGGATCGTAGCCGGGATCTTGTGGAGCTCGGTCGTGGCGAGAATGAAGTACGCGTACGCCGGTGGTTCCTCCAGGGTTTTAAGCAGCGCATTGAACGCACCCTTCGAGAGCATGTGCACTTCATCGATGATGTAGACCTTCGCGCCCGCGATCAGCGGCGAGTACTGGATCTTCTCGATGAGGTCGCGGATGTTGTCGACGCCGGTGTTGCTCGCCGCGTCGATCTCGGTCAGGTCGACGAGATTTCCTTCCTCCACCGCTTTGATGATCTGTTTTTTGAGCGTTGCGTCTTTGATCCCGCGCGTCAGCAGAGTCTTCGCAAGAATGCGTGCGACGGACGTCTTGCCCGTCCCGCGCGTTCCCGAAAAAAGGTACGCGTGCGACAGCTTGTCCTGTTCCACCGCCTGCGACAGGGTTTGGACGATATGGTCCTGTCCCGCGACGTCGGCGAAGGTCTGGGGCCGGTATTTCTGGTACAGAGACATGAGGGAAAGAGTATAGCCGATTCCGCGATTTTGACTATCAGGCTATGAAGAAAATATGCCGCTGAGGCTTGGTTTTTTGACCGAGGCATGTCATTCTGTTCCTACTATGTTCAAACGCCTTCTTCCATTGTTCGCAGTCCTCGCACTGAGTGCCTGCGTTGATACGACCGGACTTTCCGGTGACACGAGCAGGACTCCGCACCCCGGAAGTAACCCCAATGCCGCGGTGGTCGTTCAGGAATGGGCCGATCTCCAGTGCCCCGCATGCCGCTCCGCACACGAGATCATCGTCAAGCCGCTGATGGAAACACAGGGCTCCAGGATCCGCTACGAATTCAAACAGTTCCCGCTCGTCTCGATCCACCGCTACGCGCTGGACGCAGCCGAAGCCAGCGAGTGCGCCGCCGATCAGGGGAAGTTCTGGGAGTTCATCGATCTCGATTACACCGAGCAGGAAAAGCTGACCAAGGACATCTTCGAAGACTGGGGGAAGACGATCGGCATCGCCGACATTGCGCTCTTCAACCGCTGCATCGATTCGCACATCAAACGCGACATGATTCTCGACGAATACGAGGCCGGGCGCGCGTTGGGCGTGCAGGGCACTCCGACGTTCTTCGTGAACGGCCAGAAGGTCGACAGCACGCTCGAAGCGATCACGACAGCGATCGATACGGCGATCGGCGCGGGGGCGAACATGCTCTGATCAGCGCAGCTGCGCGAATCCGTACACCCGCTCGAACTCCGTGTCCCACAGGACGAACGTCGCGTAGGGGACCTGTTCTTCTTCCGGACCCTGCGGGATGACGTACGTCTGGGCACCGATCACGTCTTTGATATCGCCGAGATCGACCGCCGTTGCGTCGGGGAATTCGCCGTCGCGCGGGTCGACAATCGTCGTCAGATACACATGGAGAGATGGGGAGGGCGTCGCCTGGAATTCCGGACTGGTGTACACCGTTTCGCCGAGCAGCAGAATTTCGCCGAGCGAGAGGTTGGTTTCGCTGATGAGATTGCCCCGCTTTCCCTGCGCCTGTTTCGCCGTGGCCTCCTGCGCGAGCCGCATCGCGTCGACCCGGTGTCGTTCGATGATGTCTGCGGTCGCCGGTTGCTTCGTCAGGGGATCGTTCTGGATCACGAGGCTGACCATGTGTTGTACGAGATCCTCGTAGTACCGTTCGGCATAGAGCGGATTGTCCAGCCTGGCGGCCAAGTCTTCACCGACGGTCGTGCGGGCGCATCCCGCGAGGAACAGCAGCGTGGCGATGGCGGCGAGGGGGCGTTTCATAGGCGGGAGAGAGAATCAGGAAAGAATTATATCGGAGGGCAACGGCCGCGCAAACCCGGTTATTTCTCTTCCGGCTCCGCTTTCAGCTCCTCCGTTTCCGTATAGCGGTGGCCCGACTTGTGGAGTGACCGGAGGTTGCGCATGAGCTTCCAGTTGATGCCCTTTACGACCGCCCGGTGCTCGGGATAGGGCATCGACGTCACCGCGTTCGCCCAGTACCCCCAGTGCTCATCGGCGCTCAGATTCGGGGGAGTCTTGCCTGCGTTCTCGTCGGCGTGCAGGCGGACTTCCCGGATCACTTCGTCCGGCTCCATGCTTTCGATATCGATGAAGTGCCCCTTCTTCGGCTGATTCTTCGTCGTGCGGACAAGATCGATGCGCTGCTTTACATCCTGGTCGCTCCAGCGCGCGACTTCGTGCAGCCAGACGAGGTTGTACATCGTCTGCTTCCACCGCGCGAACACCGCCGGCCCCTCGGTGAGCGCCTTGCTCGTGATGGCGCGTGTCTTGTTGTCGGGGATCATGTCGACCATCGTACGCATGTCCTTTTGCAGCGCATTGGGATCGAGTGGTTCCTTGGCGTCATCCTGCTCTTCCACCCGGTGGCATTTGAGATATTCGCGCATGGATTGCAATTCGCGGTCGTCGCTGCGGATATGTTCGGCGTCGCCGAGCTTGTCCTCAGCCATTTCCCAGTCTTCTTCATTGAGGTGGTAGCGGATCTGGAGCTTGAGCGCGGAGAGACGCTTGTCGGTTTCGTACTCGCCTTCGCTGTCTTCCAGTTGCAGCCACGCGAACGCGCAGTAGCTCGTGCGCTTCTTGTAATCCATGAGGAGGAAGTCGGTCGCGTTCACCGGCCGGAATCCGCGGGGGATGCCCTGCCGGTCGAGTGCGTCATTGAGCCTGTCGAAGTCCGCCTTCACTTCGCGCCAGTTCTTCATGAACGGGTAGAGGACTTTCGCCGCGAACTTCTCCGGTTCTTTGCTGTCCATTACGCGCTCCATCCATTCGCCGACCTTGGATGTATGCATGTAACCGGCGGACACCGCGCCCTCGAGTTCGGCTTCGATGAATGTGATGAACGTCGTTTTGTTCTCCTTGTGCGCGAGAATGAGGGAGCGGACCTTGGCGACTTTGTGCACGCGCGTCTGGTAGTGGAAGCTCAGGAACGCCTCGACATTCAATACGTCGTTGAGTTCGGGAATATCCTTCGCGGTGATGCCCTTCTCCTTCGCGAGCTTCTCGACCTCGGCCCGCTTCTCCGCAACCGCTTTCCAGCGGTCCATCATGCCCTTGAGCGAATCCGATCCCTTGTCGTCTTCAATCCAGCTCTTGCGTTCCAGTTCGAGGAGGTTGGGGTCGTTGAAGCGGTTCCACCACTTTTCCTTGCTCTCCGTACTGATCCACTTGTTGCGGACCGCCTCGTTGAGCTGCCGCGTGAACTTTTCTTTGTACGACTGTGCCTTGCCGATTGTCTTGGCGAGCAGGCTGACGTTTTGGCGCATCCAGCCGACGTTGCGTTCCGCGCGCAGTTCTTCGAACATCCGATCGTACTCCCGGCGCGTCCTGTCCGAAATCAGCGGGTTCTGCAGAAGTCCCCGGCAGCGGACAATAGCATCGTCGATCTCCCGAATGGCGTCCGTCTCGCGGGGATCATCAAGATCCTCAGCATTACCGCGTTTTTTGGTACGCTCCTGCACCCTCTCGTCTTTGAGGGAGGCCGACGGACTATCGAGTATTTCGGGTTTCATCAGAGTCGTTCTATTATCTCTGTTCCGGCGGGCGTTATCAATGCTAGTGTGGAGATAATATGATCTTATCCGATAGAGACATTAAGAAGGCAATCGAGAGCGGAAGGGTGAAAATCGAGTCCGATCAGCCCGACCTCTCGACTCCGCTCGAGGTGACACAATTCATGCACATTCACGCCAGTAGCATGGATCTGCGGCTGGGCAACGTGTTCAAGCTGTACGAGCACAGCAAGTTCGCCGTCCTCGATCCCAAGCGCCCCGAAACATTCCAAGGCCGCATGCGCCAGATCACGATCCCCGATGGCGAGAGTTTCATGGTGCAGCCGGGGGAATTCGTGCTCGGCGTGACGATGGAAAGCATCACCGTCCCCGACGATCTCGTGGTCCGTGTGGAGGGGAGAAGTTCCCTGGGTCGTCTCGGCATCATCATTCACTCGACGGCGGGGTTCGTGGATCCGGGCTTCAGCGGGACGATCACGCTCGAGATCAGCAACCTCAACCGCATGCCGGTCGCTCTGTATCCGGGCATGCGTATCTGCCAGCTCGCATTCGAAATGATGACCAGCCCCGCGGAGACGCCCTACAACCTCAAGATGCACAGCAAATATCAGGGACAGGTTCTTCCCGAGGAAAGCAGGCTCATGAATGATCCGGAGTTTGCGAAAAAAGTCTGAGGCGGCCGGTCATTCTTCGGATGACAGTTCTTCCTGCTGGTGTTTTTCCAGCCATTTCGGCGGCAGCGAATCAATGAGCGCCTGCACGTTCCCGATGCCGCGGAATTCATGATATTGAAAGAGGATATGGACGATATCAAGGCTATGGAATCCGTTGCGCAGGAAACGATTGGAGACCGCTGCCCGGCCGCTGACGCCTTCTTCCTTGCACACGAAGTACCAGGGATGTTCGGTATTCCATTCTTCCGCAACGATGCCCGCCGGTGCGACGAATTCACGAACTTTCTCAAATGAAATGCGGCCGCGGGTATCGTGAAAATGATAACGGATGTATTTGGCTATCAGGCGTCTCTGCGGGTTGCCCTCATGAATATTCATGGTCACGGGGGCAGGCTGTTTCTCCCCATCTGCAGCCGTTTCACCCAGAGGGATGCCGGCCTGCTCGAGACGTTCTTTCAGAAAATCATCCGGTACGTGTTTTGCATCAAAATTCTTTATGTGCAGCAGTGTTTCCTGCAGGGCGGGGATCAGCGTCGACAAGGCCTTCCGGAACGATTCGATGAATGGATCATTTTCATCGTCCATCTGTTCCAAGGTTGTCCAAATCTCATCTCCGATCTCTTCCAGCCGGGTAGACAGATGTTCAGTGAAGTTGGGGAAACGGCGGAGTCTGCGTCCCCACTGGCTGTCCATACGGGTAGCGACCAAATGCTGTGCGGTACCCGCGAGAAGCGTATCCATCGTCGTTTCGTGGAGTGTACCGCTGTAACCGGTTTCATAAGCGGGTAACGATTGAAACAGCGAGTGGAGCTGCAAACAACTGAGAGCGATCAACCGGCGCAATTCGGACTCCTCCTCGACGGTGAGCGTGTCTGTGCCCCTGTCGATGACCCGCGTGTCCGTTTCGAGCCGGCAAGAACGCGTTATGGCCTGCACAACCTGCGAAAATTGGTGCGTGACCTGCATCACCGCCCCATCGACGACAGAATGTAAATTTTCCAGTCCCGCCGTCGCCGACACGCGGCGATCAAGTGTCTCAACCGCGCTCAGGAAACGACGGAACCGGTCTCCCACTTTTTCCAGCGGGCGGGAATGTTGTGTGACCGATGCGAGCATGGACGGATCCTCTTCCGGGAGACCGACCGTGCGAATCGCCGTGCTCGCGAGAACGAGATACGCCGGATCGATTGTCTCCGGCTCCGGTACGGTATCCAAAGGCGTCTGACCGCCTGTTGTCGCGACGGACGCGGCGGGCTCGTCGTGAGCAGTATCCGGCGCGCGTTTCTCTTCCGGGAAATCTCCCGTATGCAGGCGGACCACATCCGCAATGATGCGGCTATTGATGCCGAGGTGTTCGTCCTCATTCAGTTGATCGAATTCACGTGACGCATCGGTGAAACCCGCATAGATTGCACGGGCTTCCTCCAGCACACGAGGGGAGTAGCGGACAGGAGTCGTGATCTGGAGCGTGCGCTGCGTTTCTGATACCTGATCGAACTGCCACTCCTGCGAGAGGACCAAGAGCACATCGGTCATGCGCGGTGAGAGGGTGCCGCAGCGCTGCCACCGTGTCTGGAGCAGCAGTCTCGCCTGTCGGGGATTATTCTGCATTTCTTTCCAGAGCGTCGCATCCAGTGCATCGAGTTCGGGCTGAAACTTTCCGGTATGATGAAGCGCGCTCAAAATCGGAGCTATCTCCTTCGCGGTCACGCTCGTGAGAGTATCCACAATCCCGCGCCGCTTCTCGCGGAGAGCGTTCTTGCCCTCTTTGCCAGCAGATGCATGTGTGATTCTACGGAGTTCCACAAGGAGATCGGTCATTTGTCTGGATTCCGCCGGCTGGGCAAAGCGAAGCAGCGGGCTTTCGTGCAGCAGTCGTTCTATTTCGCGTATCTCTCGTGTGATATGTCGACGATCGTCGTTCGTGCCTGTTTGTATAGTACGCAACTGCGTGAAGAGCAGTCGGAGATTGTCGAGCATCGGGAGATCCGAGTTGATGGTTGCTTCTTCGGAAAGGAAAACAGTCGACACGTTGTATTTCGGGAAGTTCTCGGCGATCCGCTCGACCGCATCCTCGGGATAGTCGGCCGGCGGCCGTAAATGTATGCGGGGCCCCTGCCGGCCTTCAGCATCGCAATAAGAAAGAAGAATCCGGAGGTCGTGCGCGAAACGGCGCAAAAGCTGGTACAACCGCATGCTCGCGATCTCACGAGAATGTTCCGCGTCGGTCTTCAGCTGCTGAACCTGAAACAGCGATCGTTCCGCGACGTGCAATACTGCGTGTCCCGATTCACTCGCGCTCAAGATGTCATACAACTGCCCACGGCTGTGGTCATTCAGTTTCATCAGTTTGTCCGTAATGCGCAGCGCTTCCGGGCCCAGATGCCGGGGAATGTCGAAGCTTGCTGTTTCCGTTCTCTCCGTAATGCCGTGCTTCTTTTTTTGATCTTCCATTGTGCTGCCGCCATACATTGTTCGGGCGATTTCCCTGATCACACTCACAATGTCCGGCGAAACAACTCTCTTTCCAAGGAGACTTTCCCGCAAGAATTTGTCGACCATGTAATGGCGAGCCATAGTTTATTTATAACATAAAACATTAATTAAGCAAACATCTACTTCCTTCGAAAGATACCTTTTGCTTTCTCTGCAGCCATCAGTTTAGCTCGTATTTTCTTACCGGTGAACGATGCTTTCATTGCGCTCAACAGCCCTTTCTGCTTCCATGTGCTGGCTTTATTGGACGATTAGCTCCCCACTACGCTCCTTCGGAGCTTCGCGGGGCAGGCAGCTGGTTGCACTTCGAATTTTCACATCACGGACGATTAGCTCCCCACTACGCTCCTTCGGAGCTTCGCGGGGCAGGCAGCTGGTTGCACTTCGAATTTTCACATCACGGACGATTAGCTCAGCTGGGTCGTGGATTCGCTCGAGAATCCACGCAATCAAAAAACTCTGCGGAGCTCATTGAAATCTTTCTCATCATTAACCTGGACGATTAGCTCAGCTGGTTAGAGCGTGCGATTCACATTCGCAAGGTCACTGGTTCGATCCCAGTATCGTCCACCACATCACATTCAATCCAGCCCACCGACATCATTGAAGTTGTCCCCATCCATGTATCCCTGAAAAACAACCTGGAAGAAGCGTTGGACTGTTTGCGGCGCGCCGAAATCGATCTTTTCCTCCGCGTCTTTCGCCAGCAATTCCGGCGAACGCGCATGCGCCAGCCCGAGATCGAACCAGTTCCGGTGATCATCGGGTTTCTCATCGTACGGGAAACGTATTTTCGTCCCCAATTGATCAAGCAACCCCCGTACCGTTTCCTGCGTCATCCCGAGATCCTTGGACAGATGCATGTCGGGACGGATTTCCTGTTCCGGAGGAACCTGCGCATGGCTGCGCATGAAGTCCGTGACGGAGGCGAGATCGGGGATACCCATAAAAGTGATCGTACAGCATTCCCGTGAAATTTCACTTACAGTACCGGACACGGCTCCGGCCTGCCGTTTCGCGCGCGGCTGCTCCGGAGATCCGTGTCTTCGTAGGCATAGGTGAGCTCGTCGGGGCCGCGGGGGTAAACATTGTATGAGGGGGCCGAGAGGAAGGGATACTCATAATCCCACAACCTTGCGCTCTGCATGGCTGCCAAATCATAGCGGCGGGCGACCTGCAGATCGGCCAGTTCCTGCTGCAGACATGTCAGCTGTGCGTCGAAGAGTGCGGGGTGTGCAATGACATGTTCGTACGCCTGCTCCCGCGAGTAGTTGAACTCCTGCCAGGCGTACCTGTTTCTCAATGGATCACGTTCCGGGAGATACGGATCGATTTTGTACGGCATGAGATAATCGATGCGCTCCCGGAGGACGTCGAGTGCGAGGACGCTGTCGGCCAGCTGCTGCATTTCGGCTTCCGTCAGCGATGTTTTGGGGAGAATGTTTCCGTACAGCGTTCCGGTTTCGCGGATCACGCGTTCCCATCCCTCGATCGCATCGGGCGAGAGGAGGCTGAGATAGAAGACGTCGACCGGCTGGTTGCGGGGCGGGACGGCCGCGGCGATCTTCGCGTCCATATTGCAGGCGTTGAGATACACGACGACGCCGGCGCTGAGTAGGATCGCGCCTCCGAGAACGAACTTCTCCTGCAGGCTCGTGATGATCGCGTAGACACCGATGAGAAGCAATATGCCCGCCACCCAGACGAGGAACACTTCGCCGACGATGCGTACGCGCGTCAGGCCGTACATCTCGATGTACATCCAGTCGCGCTTGAGCGCGGAGAGGAGGATCAAGCCGAGGGCGAGGATGAGGATTGCATTGAGAACTTTCAGCACCGCTTTCTGACGGGTATCGGTGAGCGTTTCGTCCTTCAGCGCGACGGCATAGGAGAGGAATCCGCCGACGAGCGCCGCGACGATCAGTTCGATGAACCCTTTGCGGACGTACTCGGCGTAGGTGATGTCCAATACCTGGAAGTTCGCGTGATCCCCGAAGAGGTACTGCTGCTGGATGCTGAGAAAGAAGCCCAAAAGCAGGATCAGCGATCCGAGCGGAATCGCGACTTCGAGGAACCCAAGGAAGGTGAAGCGCGGCGTGGGTTTGTCATCGCGCTCGATCGGGAGACTCAGGAGGTACGCGAGTCCGAGAATGAGGAGTACCGAGAGGATGGTGCGGCCGATCATCTGCTCGCGGAAGGTGCGGACAGCCTGCTCGAAGACGGGGTCGGCCTGCGAGAGGATGATGAGGAACACCGTGAGGACGACGAGCGTCACGATGATGGTCTTGGTGATCGTGAGGAGAAGGGGATGGCGGGACTTATGCAGCCGTGCCGCGGAATACATGAAATCAAACACATGCCCGACGCTGCGCACGAAGAACTGGCATTTGGCTTTGGCGAGCCACAAAATATTCCATCGCGGCTGGTCGATCGAGCGCAGGATGAAGAGTTTTGCGATGACGAGAACCACCGTCAGCGCGTTCACCGCCTGCACGAATCCGTTCGCGCGAAACCCGAAGAGAAGTGCGGCGACGATGCCGAGGCCGGCAAGGACGTAGACGAGGGGGGTCCGCTGTTCTTTTTTGAAACTAAGGACGAGTCCGACGCAGAGCAGTGCAGTGAAGATGCCCCAGCCGATGCCCGGATCCGCTTCGTAGGCGAAGATATTGAATCCCAGTACAGCGATGCCCAGCGTCCAGTAGAAGAGATCGGGGAGCGTGATCGCCGTCCGTTTCGAGCCTCTCTTTACATACTGCACAAGCGCGTAGATGACCAATGCGACAATCGCAAAGGGCAGAAAGAGCGCAAGGGCCAAAGCGAGCAATTCCATGACGGCGGGGGAAAAGAATCTGCAGTATAGGCCAAAAATCACCATCTTTGAAACATAATAGAATAGCAGTCAATCTCTGACGGAATGTCAGGTTTTCCTGTATTCTCAGACCAATGAAGACGATCAACAGCGATCGCATCCTCTTCGAGGACGATCACCTCCTCATCGTGAACAAACTCGCCGGCGAACTCGTCGTCGCGGCAGATGGCGATGGCAAAATGCCGCTCTACGACTTCCTCCACAAGGATCGTCCGGGTCTGCGCGTCGTGCACCGTCTCGACTTCGGGACGTCCGGAGTACTGGTCTTTGCCAAGAGCGCGGACATCGTGACGAAGATCCGCGAAGGCAAGTTCCGCAACTGGAAAAAAACCTACCGCACGCTCGTCGCGGGACAGATGAAGAATAAAGCGGGAACGATCAATCACAAACTCCCCGCGCGTACGAAAGAAGAGCTGGTGGAAGCCATTTCCCATTACCGCGTCCTCGAAACATTTCCGCACGCGACCTTCGTCCAGGTCGAGATCGAAACGGGACGTAAGCACCAGATCCGCCGCCATCTGAAATTCATCGGACATCCGCTGCTGCTCGATCCGCTCTATGGCGATCCGCGCATCGACCGGGTGTTCAAAAAACATCACAAGTACCGTCGATTGTTTCTGCATGCATTCAGTCTGGAATTTCCGCATCCGGTGACGGGCGCTCCGTTGAAAGTGACGGCACCGATGCCGAAGGCATTCGAAGAAGTTATAGGCGAACTCAAAACGGGCAGGTGAAGTTTCAAGGTGCGAAACCTCAAGGAAGTTTCAAGGGAACAAGATTGCAGTAATCAAGAGCCTATTGATTTCTTGGACACTTGAAACTTGTGTGTTCCTTGATGTTTGTGAATTTGAGGTTTGAGATTTCCGAATCACTATTTATCCGGCTACAATTCATCCATGCGCGTCTTATCCGCCATGCAGCCCTCCGGTTCTCTGCATCTGGGCAATTACTTTGGTTCCATTCGCCCTAATCTCGAAATGGCTTCGAAGGCGGATAAGTCGTACTACTTCATTGTCGATCTCCATGCACTGACGACGTTGCAGGATCCCAAAGCATTGAAGCAGTATCGATACGATGCCGCACTCGATTATCTTGCGTGCGGACTCGATCCCGAGAAGTCCGTGATGTTCTATCAGTCCGCTGTCCACGAACACGCCGAGCTCATGTGGGTTCTCACCACCGTTACACCGATGGGACTCCTCGAGCGTGCTGTCAGTTACAAGGACAAAGTGGAGAAGGGGATCGCCGCGACAGCAGGACTCTTCGCATATCCGGTCCTCATGGCCGCGGATATTCTGCTCTACGATATCAACGTTGTGCCGGTCGGCAAAGACCAGAAGCAGCATGTCGAAATGGCGCGTGACATAGCGATAAAGTTCAACAATGCTTTCGGGGATACGCTCGTCGTTCCCGAACCGCAGATTCGCGAAGAAGTGGCGGTTGTCCCCGGCACCGACGGACAGAAAATGAGCAAGAGTTACGGCAATACGATTCCGATCTTCGGAGAGGAGAAGAAGATCAAGCAGGCGATCATGGGAATCGTGACGGACAGTAAGGGAATGAATGATCCCAAAGATCCCGCGACCTCACCGATGTTCCAGATGCACAAATTGTTCCTGACGCCTGCCGAGCAGAAGAAGCTCGCGGGGGAATATAAAGAGGGCCTGCCATATGGCGAAGCAAAAAAGAAGCTCTTCGAAACATATATGGATCACTTCGCAGCATTCCGTGCCAAACGGTCAGAACTGGAGAAAAAGCCTACGTTTGTGGAAGGGGTCCTGGAGGACGGGGCGGCAAGGGCCTCTAAGACCGCTTCAGAGACGTTAAAAAGGGTCTATTCGGCTGTGGGATTGAAATAAATAGAGATCCGTTGAAAGTCATATGTGCATAAGCTTCATTTTCTGTTTCAACAAAGCTCCCCTTCCCCAATGTGGGGAAGGGGCGGGGGATGGGGAAAAATGACTAAAATGACGAGAATCGGAGTTATATGGCACAAAATGGTCATTTATGCTATACTAAAGACAACAAACATCCATCCCCCACACCGTATGAAGCAGCTCAAGAAATCGCAGTATGTGATGATTGGAGCAGTCGCTCTTATCGCACTGTTTCCCCTTGCAACGTCCGTCGACGGAGACTCCTTCGATATCGAGCTGCCGGCATCCGTCAGCATGCGTCAGGCAACCATGAACCAGGCCGAGTTCCGCATGCAGCGCCGCGAATACAGCAAGGTGCGCGAAGTCTGTCTCGAACGGGCGAAGAAGGATGAGACCGTCGAATGTCCGGACTTCAATGATCCGTTCGGTGTGCGCAAATTCCTCCAGACGCAGGAGAAGGTGGAAATCGGAGAGAGCGAGGCCATGGATGAAGGAAATATCATGCTGCATCTCGTCGACCTCGACAGTTATCAGCGCGGACTTCTGCGCCGGTATCATCGCGTGAATTCCTGCCCCGAGTCGCTCAATGGCGTGCTCCCCGGATTCTACGAGCTCTGTCTGTCCTACATCAGCCAGATGCATCCGAAGTTCCGTGGTCTGATCAATGACCGTGCGAATGCGGCGAGAATGAAGCAGGAGGCGGCGGAATAAATCCGAAATCCGAATAGCGACATGCGAAACAAATTCGAATGACCGAAATATGAATATTTGAAACATTCGTGCTTCGATCATTGTTTCGGATTTCGTACTTCGTGTTTCGAATTTTCTCACGTACTATCTTTCTGTGCATGAACCTCTGATTTTGGCTTCCGCCAGTCCCCAGCGCAAACAGCTCCTCGAAGGTCTCGGGGTTCAATTCGTCGTGATCCCGAGCCACATCAACGAATCCGCCTGCACCGAAAAGAATCCCGCGAAGCGCGCGTCGATCCTCGCGCGTGAAAAGGCACAGGAAGTCGCGGGGAGACATCGCGGACGATGGATACTCGGGTGCGATACGCTCGTTGTTTCCGCGGATGGAACGCTGCTCGAGAAACCGGTGGATGATGCGGATGCAGCGCGCATGCTCAGACTCCAGAGTGGTAACGTGTCAGTGGTGCATTCGGGTGTGGCATTGGTGTCGCCGGACGGAGAAATACACGAAGGATTGTCATCGTCCGACGTCCGGTTCAAAACGCTGTCGCAGAAAGACATCGACTGGTGGATCGGCACGAACCTGTGGAAAGACCGCTCGGGATCGTTCCAAATCGATGGTCCGGGGCAATTGATGATCCAGGAAATCAAAGGGGACTGGTCGGGCATCGTCGGGTTGCCGGTGTATTTGTTTGGGGAGTTGGCGGGGAAGGCAGGGTTGGAGGTTTGTTAAGTTTATTAGGTTAATTAGGTAAATTAGGTTTGATTGAGAATAAACCTAATCCACTTAATAAACCCAATTACCCGTCATACCCTCAACCCAACTGACTCTTGTCCAACGTCTCCTCTCCCGGGATCGGCAGATCCGGCGGCGGATTGTAATCGCCCGGTTTCTGAATATCGGGATTGGGAGTCACCAGCGGCGGCGCGTCATCATCGCCTCCGTCACGCCGCATGTTCTGATGGTCGTTCGTCATAATACGATGGGGTATGAATGCAATAATTCATTCTACGCAAAATAAGCTGGCAACACAACAATACCGGTGGCTTTTTTAGAGCTGGGGTAAGCGGTAATTGTGCAATTCGTCGTATGCGCTTTTGTACGTCGGCATTCCGCGTTCGACAGTGCGCCAGTACGCGTCGGAATGATCGGCGCGCAGCCGATGCGCGAGTTCGTGCACGATGACGTATTTGAGCAGGCGCTGCGGGACGAAGAGCAGTGCGGCGTTGATCATGATGACGCCGCGCGGGGAACAACTGCCCCACTGCGTGCTTGCGAACGCGAGACGAACGTCTTTCACCGGCACGCGATACGTGTCGCGGTTGATTGAGTGCACGAGTTGTTTGATACGCGGGAGTTCGCGGGCAGCGAGCACTCTCCACAGGAATCGGTGCAGTGCTTTGCGCCTGATCTGCGGACTTACTTCGATGTTCCATCCGCGCGCGGTGACGCGCGCACGCGTTCGTAACCCCGGCTGGAGCGACAGAGCGCAGCGCCGCCCGGTGGCGAGGCCGACGGTTAACGATTGTCCGCCGTCGAGCAGATGACGAAATGGATTGATGACAGTCTTCTGCTTTTCTTCGAGCACGAGGTGCGTCATACGCCGCAGAAGATTGCGAATGTGTTCTTCCTCTTCGGTCTTCGACAAATTTTTCGCGAGACGGATGATGATCGTTTCACCACGACAAACCGCACGGGAATGCTTGTTTCTCGTATACTCTATCCGGTGGCGCATGCGGGGAGTGGCCATGGGACTGTCGAGCTTAAGAGTTCACCCCGGGGTTGGAAAGTTGTCTTTTTTGGAAGATGTTTTACAGTGATTATTTTCCGGCCCAAACAGTCTTAGTTTGCCGGTTTCGGGTTCGTAGCATTCTCTTCTTTTTGCGCTTGACGCTGCCGCTCGTGCCGGGCGAGCGCCTTCAGCTTTTCCTGACATTCCTGGAGCGTTCCTTGAGCCGTTTTAAGCTGTGCGGAGGCTGCAAGCCAGTCGGCGGAGAGAGGAACAGCCCGGAGACTTGCGGACGCCGCATCGAGGCAATGGACGCTGTTTTCGAGGAAAACATGATGTGCACCGTCGATACTGGAATCCGCAGCGCGACCTTCAAGTTGTTTTGCAATAAAAACCAAAAATGTCAATTCACGGTGAGCTCTGAGTCTGATGATAGAGGACCAGTAGGGCACCCGGTACTGCTCGCGCAAATTGCGCTTTGCTTCCTCAAGACTTTCCACCCGTTCGAAGAGTCCGGTATCAATCGCGTCGATGATTGCCGTCAGCGCGTCGAGCAGTTCCATCAGCGTTCCATCGGTATCCGCACGCATCTCTGCCGTCAGTGCGGGAACGCCCGCGAGGTACTGATTGTATTCGCGCATCAAATGCATTTCCTGCAGCAGATCACTGCGATAACACTGCAATGTTTTTTTCATGAGCGTATCGCGGTTCGCTCTGCGCAGCGCTTCGCGGCATTCGGCGCGGTGTTCGGCAAGACGATCGCGCAGACGTTTTTCTTCCGTCTGCCACGCGGAAAGCTTCGCGGGCGACACGTTCAATTGCGTGCGGGTCTTCACCGGCACGAGGCTTGATCGCGTCGAAATGTCCTGGAGAATTTCCAGCGACGTCCGCACCGTACCCGATCCGGTTTCGAGATCCGATCCGGTTCCGGTCGCTGTTCCACTCTGCGCATGCACGGCAAAAGGAAATACTGCAACGAGAGCCGCCGTCAGGAAGAGAGATCCTCTCATGAGAGCGGGGATAATCGTAACATATCGAACGAAATCCGAAATCCGAATTTCGAAATCCGAAACAAATTCGAATGACAGAAATCCGAATGCTTGAAACATTCGTTCTCCGAAGTTACTTCTTCAGCTGTTTCTCTTTCTCCGTAAACATCAGGACTGTCTCAATGTACGTCGCATGACTCCACGTCAGCGGCGCGACGGACAGGGCAGCTCCGGTGTGGGGATTGAGTTGTTCGGCGAGGATACCGGTGACGGATGCATGGCGGCTGACCCAGTCGAGAATGGCTTTGGCGGGCAGCAGATCGCCCGCGGTCTTCGCACGCATGATCTGCCATTGCGCGTCCCAGAGCGTCGTGATGATCCAGGGATTGCCCGGGACATCGGCGTTGGGAGCCACGACGGACTGGTAGTAATCGTTGGTATAGCGCGCGATGCCTCCGACGGTCGTGCGGACGGTGAGGGCCGAGCGCAACTGATTCATGGTGGAGACGACGCGGGGATCGTCGGGGGAGAGAACGCCGAGCTTCCAGACCATGGCGAGCGAGGCATCGGGGGTCAGATCACGTTCGACGGTCTTGTTTCCCTTGCGTTTGATCTTCTTCACGAAGCGCTGCGTCTGCTCGTCGTAGAGGTGGAAGAGCATCGCCTGCTTCATCTGGTCGGCGGCGGAGTGGTAGCGCTCGGAGTGCGTGTGGTGGCCGAGCATCTGCGACATGTTGGCTGCGGCTTGCAGACCGGCGACGACGGTCGCGACGGTGTAGGTGAAAATGCCGCGGTGTTCCTCCCACAGATCGTAACTCGGGAGAGGGAGGCCCGTTTCGTCCTCGCGGAAATCACAGAGGAACTGGGCGGCTTTCTTCACGAAAGATTCGTAGATTTTCTGCAGGAATTCGAAGTCCTGTGACTGCTCGAAGTGTTTGTTCATCGCGTAGAGCACGAGTGCTGTTTCGTCTTCCTGGATCGGCAGCTGCGGTTCGCCCTCGCGGAACCACGGATGCCACGAAGACCCGACCGAGCCGTCAGGGTTATACTTGTGCAGCATGTAGCCGTCGGGCGTCTGTGTGCGCATGCAGAATTCGAAGAACCGGCGCGACACTTCTCCGTAGCCGGCATTGTCGAGCGCGAGGCTGACGAACGCCCCGTCTCTGGGCCAGACGTAGGTGTAGGTATCGCGGTTGAATGCCATGATGTCGGCATCGGCGGCGGCAATAATCCCGCCGTTGCTGTCCGCGTGCATGCGGATCATGAGGAGACTGCGCTTGTAGAGTTCTGCGACACTGTTGCCGAGTGTTCCAAAGTCGCGATGGGTTTTGTTCACCCAGCTCTTCCAGTAGTTGGCGCAGTTGCGGAAGAGGCGCTCGGGGGTTTCTTCGAGGACGATCTGCTGGAGTGCGACGACTTCGTTGAGTGACTTGCCGACGCAGAGATTCATCGTCACTTCGGTCTCCTGGCCGGGCTTCACGATGCAGTGGATGGCGACGGTGGAGTCGACCGAGCCCTGCTCGATCGGATTGCGCGTCAGTTCGCCGTCTTCGGCGTCGCGCCACGTTCCTTCGAGGCCGCGGTAATTGGCTTTGCCGATCGAGAAGCTCGAGATGCCGCAGCTGCTGACGCGTTTCATGCTGTGGAGCACGGAGTCGTACGCGCCGGTACCGTGTCCGATGAAGCATTCCTGCGGATTGCTCGTCGCGCCTCCGACGAGGAAGTAGCGCTTCTCGCGGTAGTGGATGACGGTGTTGGTGTACGGCTCGTAGAAGGCGGTGTCCTTCTGGTTGTCGCCGTAGATGTGGAAGTCGTGATGGAAGAAGCACTTCACGATCTTCTCCTGTCCGTCGGTGCTCCGGATCGTCAGTCTGCGCAGCAGGATGTTATGGACGGGATGCACGCAGTCCTCAACGACGATCGCGATGCCGAGCGCGTCATTCTCGATGCGGGACTGTCCGACGAGGGTTTCTTGTTTGTACCCCAGCGTGATGCGCCACGTTCCGTCGCTGATCCACGAGAATCCTTTGCCCTCGACGAAGACACCGAAGCGGTGAACCTTGCCGAAGGTCGTGTGGTCCTCCATGCCGACGTACGGGAAGTAGAGATCGCGCATCTGGAGATGCTCGTCGAACGTCGCAAGGAGACTGCCGTTACCGAGGACGAGAGAGCGTGGCATAGACGTTAGTCGGAATCGGGGGAATCGGCTTTTGCCAGCCGCGTTTTCAGATCGCACAGCGCGTGACTGAAGCGGCGGTAGGCTTCGTAGGGGGAGTCGTAAGGCGAGAAGTATTTGTGCACGTCGCCGTCGGCCCAGTACTTGGTGCACATGTAGTAGAAGTGATCGGAGGTAAGCAGCCGGCGCCAGGTATCGAGCAGCTGTTCGTCGCCCGTCGCTTTCACCGCGGTTTCCAGCGCGTAGATGGCGTCCATCGAGCACTGCTGAATGTGATTGCCGAGCCATGCCGAGAGGTCGCGCTCGCAGTCCGCCCAGGAGATCGTCGTATGGGCGTCGTAGACGTCCGAGTCGGTTTTCCAGTCACCGATCACGTCCGACACGGTCGAGAACGTGATACCGCGTTCACCGAGAATGCGGGGGAGTGCGCCGAGGAAATCGAAGATGCCGGTATCGGCCCACTGGTGTTCACCGAATGTTTCGTAGTCCATGAAGAGGTTGATCGAGTGTCCGTCCGCCTGCTGCAGCCAATCGGCGTATGTCTCGGCGTAGAGCGGAAAACCCGCCCAGTTGCGATCGGAGAAACGGAAAGCGATGTCGTCGCTCAGGCGGTAGTTCTTGAGAAGAATGTGGATGTTACTGCTGCGCTTGGGCAGCGGACGGAGGTCGCGGATCAGCTTCTCCTTCTTCGGTTCGAGCCGGAAGGTGGGGACCGCGTAAGGGGCGTTCGGATTGCGCCCGCGCAGGAGATGGTCGGCGCCTTCGGCGATGATGCCGTTGAAGCCCATGAGGCGGACGGTCTGTGCGATGTCGTTGTTGAAGATCAGCTCGGTGTTGCGGAAAACCGTCGGGGTCTGCCCGAAGATTTCCTCGATTTTGCGAATGTGCTTGCCGACCTGCGCGCAGAATTCGGCGGTCGATTTGATCGAGGACAGCGAGTGGTAGTAGGTCTCGGCGAGGAATTCGACTCTGCCCGTCGCTGCAAGCGCCTGGAAGGACTCGAGCACGTCTGTGCCGTACTCCATGCACTGGTCGAGGAAAACGCCTGAGAGCGAGTAGGAGATTCTGAATTCGGGATGTGCGCGGAGCAGGTCGAGCATGAGCTTGTTGCTCGGCAGGTAGCACTTCTCGGCGACCTTGCGGAACACCGCGCGGTTTTTGTCGTCATCGAAGTACACCATGTCTCCGCCTCCAATGTCACGGATGCGCAGATCGCGGAGGCGATAGGGCTGATGAACCTGAAAGTAGAAGCAAACGCTGCGGGCCATGATCAGTGGGGGAGAATCTGGTCGTAAATGGACAGGACGTTTCTGGCCTGGTTGCGCCAGGAAAGTCTCTGGAGAATACGGGGTGCTTCCGCACGCAGCTGCTGTGCCAGCGGCTGTTCGCGGAGGATTGTCAGGATGCAGTCGGCGAAACGTTCGGTATCCCAGAAGTCGACCTTGAACGCGTGGTCGATCACCTCGGATGCGCCCGATTGTTTGCTCATGACCACGGGCACGCCGTGGCCGATCGCTTCCAGCGCCACGAGCCCGAATGGTTCACTCAGAGATGGCATGACAAAGCAGTCGGCGCTGCGGTAGAGAGCGTCGACGTCGTGGCGCGCGACCTTGCCGGTGAACACCATCGAGTCCGTCAGGCCGAGTTCGCATGTGCGCTCGATGAGGCCGGGGAGCATCGGGCCGTCACCGGCCATCACGAACTGGACGTTCGGTTTATGATCGTGAATCACTTTCGCCATCTCGAGGAACTGCCACGGATTCTTCTGTGTCGTCAGGCGGCCGAGGAAGAGGACGAGGGGGATGTGGCTTCTGTGCTGAGAAATCACCGTGTCGGTTCGATGAGCGGACGTTTTGTCGTGGCCGTTATGAACGACGGCGATCTTGCTCTCGGGGATGCCGTAGTGATGGACGAGGAGGTTCTTGGTGTAGTTGCTGACGGCGATCACTTTGTCCGCGCGCAGGAGGCCGTGGCGCTCTTTGTCCGCGATCCACTGGTTGGGATGGAAGTCGGTCCGGTCGAATTCCGTCGCATGCACGTGCGCGACGAGCGGGACGCGGTGGTAGTTTGCCGCGCGGATGCCCGCGTCATACGTCATCCAGTCGTGACAATGCACGACGTCAGGATTGGTGTCGCGCGTCATCTCCACGCTCATCTGCGCGAATTTCTCCACGGCCTGACCCATGTCGGGTCCGTAGAGATCGAATTCCGCGTCCAACGATCCTGCTCTGCGCGCCGCATATTCCTCCATTCCCTCGTACGGCTGCAGCGTGCTCGGCACGTAACGAATCGAGGGTCCTTCATCGTTCGAACTCCGGACCGTCAGTCCCTCGTCGGTGCTCGTCGCATGCATCGGAAGTACGAGCGTCACTTTCACGCCGTTCTGCAGCAGACCGCGCACGAGTCCCTGACAGGCGACGCCCAACCCACCCGAATGCAGGGGGGGATATTCCCAGCCGAACATGAGCGCATGTCGGGACATTTCGTGTGTGTTTTTGTACGAATAAATCCGTTAATTATACCAGAAAACGCTATTTTGGACTATCCGCGATACCTACCCCAAACGGAGGGAGTGTTGTGTAGTGTTAGAACGAATTTTATCCGTTATTCAATGCCTTATTTGACTGTTTTCCCGAGGAGCTTCAACACCGCTTTTTCGATGGGCTGGAGTTCATCTTCACCACATGTCTTCTTATGAGTCAATTCACCGGCGAGCAGACTGCATAACCCGCGTTTGTGATACGCCGAAAAGATGCGCGGATCGATGTAGTACTTCTTGCACGTCGCCGGACGATTCCCGAGGAATCCCGCTACTTCCTTCACCGCGTTGATGACGCAGTGTTTCGCGCTGAGTTCGGTGTCGCACTCGCCCATCCGAAACAGACACATGGCAGCCTGCACCGTACCGCCCCACGTCCGGAAGTCCTTCGCCGTGATGTCGTCGCCCGTGATCTCCTTGAGGTATGCGTTGATGTCTTCCGACCGGATGTCCGTGATCGCCCCCTCCCCGTCGATGTACTGAAACAGTTCGTACCCCGGAAGCTCCTCGCATGACTTGATGATTTTGGCCAGCCGCCTGTCCGAAAATGAAATGTCCTGCCGCTGGCCGCTCTTGCCGCGGAAGGTGAATCGCACGTTGCTGCCGCTGATGTCGACGTGCTTGTTGTGCAGCGTCGTCAGGCCGTAGGATTTGTTCTCCTTCGCGTACTCCTCGTTGCCGATGCGCATGTGAGTGATATCGAGAATGCGGACAATCGCTGCGATCACCTTCTCGCGCGGGAGACCCGGTTGTTTGAGATCGTCGAGCACGCGCTTGCGAATGCCCGGCAGATGTTCGCCGAAATTCATGAGCTTGTCATACTTCGTGCGGTCGCGGATCGTGCGCCACTCGAGGTGATACCGGTACTGCTTTCGGCCACGTGCGTCCCATCCCGTCGCCTGCAGATGTCCGCGCGGCGAAGGGCAAATCCAGACGTCCTTCCATGCAGGGGGAATGACCAGACTGCGGATACGCATGAAGGCCGTCTTGTCGCGGATCACTTTTCCGTGCTCGTCCTGATAGAGGAATCCTTTTCCTTTTTTGAGACGGCGGATACCGGGCATTGAATCCGATACGTAGCGCAGGCCAGCCTCCGCTGCCGCGACCTTGGGATCCATCGCCGGCAGGTCATCGCTCAGTGTCATGCGGGTTCAGGATAATCCTTGTCCGATGCAAGAAATAGAGAGACGGCAAAGCGGGCGGCGGATCCGCGATCCGCCGCCCTGGTGCCGGTCTCAGAGAAGGGCGATGTCATCAGGCTCGCGATGTTTCTGTTCCTCGGGGTCGCCCTTGGCAGGCCCCGCTGACGCGAGCTGTCCGATCGATTGCGTCTTCACTTTGTCCGTGTCGCCGGTCAGTTTGCCGCTTTCTTCTTTGGTCTTCTTGTCATCCTTCATAAAAAAGTGGGAATGAAATGACGTTACGTTCTGAATCCGCGGAACGCGTTGATAATGAAAAGCAGAACGACCGCTCCGACGACGGCCATGACGAGAGAACCGAGCAGTCCGTAGGCGGTGACTCCCATCGCGTTGAAGAGGAAGCCTCCGATCACGGCGCCGACGATACCGACGACGATATTGCCGACGATGCCGAAGCCGTTACCGCGGACAATTTCACCCGCGATCCAGCCGGCTACCGCGCCGATGATGAGAAACCAGAGTATGTCCATAAAGTATGAGGGTACGAAAGTACAAACTGCTTTTTATGACGAAGGATGCTTGTTTCTATGACAGGCATTGTCCTTGACGAATTGAAAGATGGCTTTCTTCTGCGGTTTCGTTGACTACCAAATGTGTTCGGTTTTTCAACAAGGCGCCGAAGAGGCGCCTTGTTCATCACGATCTGTAGATTATCTGCGTTTCTTTCCCTTCGACGTCTTCGCCTTCTTTTTCGGCGACGTCTTCTTCGTCTTTTTCTTCGCCGATTTCTTCACGCTCTTCTTCGATACTTTCTTCGCCTTGCTCCGCGCGGGTTTTTTCGACTTCTTCGCCGCTTTTTTCTTTGCGGGTTTCGCCTTCTTTTTGGGTGCAGCCTTCTTCGCTTTCTTCTTCGCCGGCTTCACCTTCTTTTTGGCCGCGGGCTTCACTTTCTTCGTGACCGGTTTCGATGCGGGCTTCGCGGGCATGTCTGCCGGAGCTTTAGCGGAGGTGGTGCGGATGATTTCCGGGGCTGCGGCGGGAGCCGCTGCAGGCGCGGGGTTGGCGTTGCCCGGAGCGGGGGACAGCGGGACCGACGGCGTCCGCGTCACTTCCGGCAGAGACGTTTCGCTCGGAACGGCGGGCGGCATTGGGTGGGGTCGTGGCTGCGGCGGATTCCGGAAGAGATTAGAAAATGCGCCGTTGTTGTCAGGTGAGGTGTGTTGCATAGCGATTCACTGTAGCAGGTGGTGAATAAAATTTTCAAGGGAACGATTGAATACATTCAGGCGTCGGCGGGCTTGAGCGGCTTGATCGTCGGGCCGTTGAGCACCGCGCCGTGCGCATCATACCGCGATCCGTGGCAGGGACAGTCCCACGATTGTTCGCCCTGGTTCCACTGTACGATACAGCCTTTGTGCGGACAGACGGCGGAGAATGTGTGGAGCATTCCCTGCGGGTCGCGGTAAAGCGCGATCTTGGTCATGCCCTTGCGCATGATCGCGCCGCTGCCGGGTTTGATATCCGTGTCGCTCTCGACTTCCGACGGTGCCACCCAATCACCGACGAGCGTGCCCGCGACGTTCGCGTTCTCCTTGATGAATTCCTTCGCCGTGCGCAGCGGGAAGCGGCCCGGATCGTAGAGTTCCTCCCATGCATTCGGCCGCCCAAGGATGAGATCGGTCAGCAGGAGTCCTGCGATCGTGCCGTGCGTCATGCCCATGCCGGAATCTCCCGTCGCGATATAACTCCAGTCCTTTCCGAATGGTCTGCGACCGATCATCGCGAGACCGTCGAGCGTCTCGAGCACCTGTCCCGACCAACGGTAGAGCAGATCGCCGGCCGCCGGGAACCGTTTGCGCGTCCAGTCCTCGAGTTTTTTGTAGCGATGCTCCATGTCATTGTGCTGTCCGGTCTTGTGATCTTCGCCGCCGACGATGAGTATTTCCCACGCTGCGTCTTCGTCATCGGCCTGCAGACGGATGTAGTGGTAGGGGTCGAGCGTGTCCCAGTAGAGCGCACGGTGCACGGATCCGGCCGGGACGCGAAAGCCCAGGACGTAGGAGCGGTAGGGGGCCTGTTTCGTGAAGATCGCGGCATTGTCGTTGATGGGGGCATTCGTCGCGACGACGAGCGACTGTGCGCTGACGATGTTTCCCTGGCTGTGAATCGTCACGGGCTGCGTGTCTTCGTCGATCTGTGTGACGCGCGAATGCGTGTGGATGAGTCCGCCGTTTTTCACGATCTTCTCCGCAAGCACGGAGAGATACTTGAGCGGGTGGAATTGTCCCTGCCGCGGGAACTGCAGGCACGGTCCGGTATCGAATGCACGCAATGGCGCCCGCTCCAGGAGTTCGACGTCCAGCCCCGCCGTACGCGCAGCCTTCCTTTCGTCTTCGAGCAGGGACTTTGGCTGGCCGTGCCCGAGGAACAAAAAACCGTCTAGTCGCTCGAAGTTGCAGTCGATGCTCTCCTCCTTCACCGTCTTTTCGATGAAATCGATCGCGTTCCCGTGGCTGATTGCGGCCAGGCGCGATGCGTCCTCGCCGCGCAGTTTTTCGAGTTCGCAGTACCGGTCGTCGAGCGCGTTGGCCAGATGGGCGGTCGTGCGTCCGGTTTCTCCGTCGCAGATCGGCCCGTCATCGAGCACTACGACGCGCTTTCCTTCGCGAGACAGGAGGTATGCGGTCGTCAGACCGGCGATGCCCGCGCCGATGACGCAGACATCTGCCGTTTCATCTTTCGCCAGCGGAGAGAACTGCGGAACGCGCACCCTCTCCCAAAGAGATTCCGTCGCGCCGGATCGCTTGTGACTCATAGAACGTGGAGTATGCAAAAATAGATGATGATTTTACCATGGGGATCGAAAGAGACAGGCACGTCGATTGTCTTTCGTATCTCCTTTTTTCCTGTCCGTTCTGCCACCTTCGCCAACGGCTGGTGCGTTCGAGTTGAAACCATGGGGGATGGGGAAAAATGCCGCATATGTTGACGGAGGAGGGGGGCATGAATGTCACAAGAAATATCACACATCGCTGGTTCTGGTTTGCCATGAAGGGTTTCTCCTTTCTTGTCCGTGATACAAGAAAGGAGCAAACCTGCCTGCCGGCAGGCAGGGAAAATCGCCGCCGATCAATGCCGCACTCTGCCACGGATGCCAATACTCTCGGGGCTACGGTGATCGGCGGAATCCTGCTCGAACTGGTGTTGTGTATGTTTGCTGTTTTGTTTTACCCATGCTGCAACCTTGTTACATAGCAAAACCGCGGCGAAGCAACGCTTTGCTTTGCTGGAGCCGCACCTTGCCGAAAAGATAGCACACGTAAGAAAAACGGGACGTTTGTCTTTCGTGCATTAACAAAAAGGCCACTTGCGTGGACCTTTTTGTGTTTGTTTTGTCTTCCTTCTACGGCTATCGACAGCATCGAAACACTGTTGAGCCGTGACGTAATACTGAAGGTCGACGTGGGTGAGGAGACCCGACTCTTCTGCCTTGCTCTGGTCTCTTGTTTCTCCTCGGGACCAGCCGAAGTACCCGTACCGGTCCGACGCACGATCCAAAGGATGCAGGGTGGACACTGGGTAGTGAAGGGGGGCGCGCACGGAGAGCAGCCTCTCATCGTCCGTACGAGTCATTGCAGAGCAGAGAGGGGTGTAACCGCAATCACAATCACGTATCCTCGCCCAGTAATTGTGCAAGGGGTGCAAATGTGTGGCCTGGGGGAACGAGTGCAAGTTACGGTTACGCCTCTCTCTGGTTGCTGTTGGTGGTGTGAAAGAAAAGAAGTCTTGTTTGTCTTTGTGTTGTTTGTTGTCTCCTTTACCCCGCGAAGCTCGGAGGAGCGAAGTGGGGGGATCTGCCATCGGCAAATCACGCCATCGTACGCCCACCCCCAAAATCCGCAAGGAGTTGCCCTATTCAGGTCGCAGGAACTATGACATGAATACATTTAGTGTTCATAAAATTAGTTGAATCGGTGTTTCAACGGCAGTGGTTTTGAACGCGTCAGACGTTGCATCCATGTCTGAAAAATGACAATGCGCTTTACACGATCTGGTAGGCTCCTCGCATGATCGACCCTGTTCTCGCCGATCTTAAGCGTGCCGCGGATAAGGAAAAGGCCGCATTCTTCCCGCGGTTTTTCAAGACCGGAAAAGGACAGTACGGCGAAGGAGATGTTTTTATCGGGGTCACTGTCCCCAAGCAACGACTGATCGCGAAGAAACACCGCAATATTCCGCTGACACACGTCAAAAAACTGCTGAACAGTCCCATCCACGAGGTGCGACTCTGCGCACTCCTCATTCTTGTCTCTCAGTATCAAAGAGGGAATGAGAAGAAGCGGCAAACGGTCGTCGATTTCTATCTGAAGAATTTCGAGTACGTGAACAATTGGGATCTCGTCGACAGCAGTGCTCCGCACATTCTTGGCAGACACCTGCTGGAAACGAAAAGTTCGACCGCAATCCTCGATCGCTTCGCGACATCCAAACATCTCTGGACCCAGCGCATTTCGATTGTCGCCACGCAGGCGTTCATTCGAGGAGGGGAACTCGAGCACACATTCCGCATTTCCGAAACTGGGGTATGCACATTAACCCAGTACCCACTACATGTTGTGGGTGATAGATACATACTTTTCGTTTAAATCTCGACTGAGAATCGGCTCCAGGGCGAGTGCTTGTTGCATCAGACGATGGAATAATT
>Ga0163150_10002776_pt1 | contig 25983 bp, 23 predicted proteins | sample OliLakLV19P2IB_FD_148628 | JGI IMG/M metagenome (GOLD analysis project Ga0163150, IMG submission 148628) | Freshwater microbial mat bacterial communities from Lake Vanda, McMurdo Dry Valleys, Antarctica - Oligotrophic Lake LV.19.P2.IB | ecosystem: Environmental > Aquatic > Freshwater > Lake >...
GTGGTTTTCTAAGCAAAGGATTAACGTTTCGCCCACTGTGGACTTCTGCGGGCTCTCTTAAGACCTGGTTTTTTTCTTTCTTTCTTGCGGTCATCGCGGGTCAAAAGTCCGTTTTTCTTAAGGACTTTGCGGACATCTTCAGAAATTTTACCTAAAGCAATGGAAATACCATGCTGGAGAGCCTGAGCTTGAGAGTGAGGTCCTCCGCCGTTTAAGTGTCCGACAATGTCGTACTGGCTTACCAAACCTGTAACCTGGAACGGCTTCTGGATTTCCTCAAGATAATAGGAATATTGGAAATACTTTTCAATAGGCTTCTTGTTTATGGTTGCCTCTCCCTTGCCGGTGTATAAGCGAACATTGGCAACTGCTGTTTTTCTCCGTCCAGTTGCAAAGATGTACTGTCCTTTTGGCATAGCAGGAGCTTTTTCAACAACTTTTTCGGCATGTTTAACTTCCGCTTCTTTAGAAGCGTGAACAATTGTCTCTTCCGCTACCGCGGCTGAAACCACTTTTTCTTTTTTCTTGGCCGTAGTTGCCCGTGGTTTTTTTGGCACTTTTGGAGTTGTAGGGGTTTTAGTGGGCATAGTAGTTACATGTGACATTTGACTGCGCTTCTTAGGTTCTCCGTTCGTACCGGAAAGTGTCAATTGTCAATTGTCAGGTGTTAATTGTTATTTCTTATCTATCTTATAATTATGGGTAGTTCCTGTTACAAATTTTAAACGGGCAATAAGTGTCTTCCTAAATTTCACATCGTCTAACATGCTAAATACTGCTCTTCTTAAAACCTGTTCAGGATGCTTTTCAAGTTCATTCTTTAAAGTAATAGTACGCAAGCCTCCCAAGTATCCTGAATGATGGAAAAATTCTTTTTGATCAATTTTTCTGCCGGTAAACTTCATGTCCTGAACATTTACCGCAACAACAAAATCACCCATATCCATATGTGGTGTAAAATCGCGTTTAAGTTTACCGCGAAGTAAATTAGCAATTTCCGTAGCGACTCTTCCCATAGACTGTTTGGAAGCATCTACTTCATGCCATATTCTCTTTACTGTTGTAGGTAAGGTAATTTTCTGTGATTGCATATATTTCCACTTACACCCGAATGAGCCAAAAAAGTTAACATTTTTAGCGCTATTTGGGAGCAATAATTATTCTACAAGCTCCAACACTGCTTTGCTTTTTCCGGCGTGAGGATCGTTTAATTTGATCATTCTAGTATAGCCACCCTTGCGTTCTAAATACTTTGGCCCCAAAACTTCAATAGCCTTCTTGGCGGCCATGGGTGTTAGTTTGGAAAGCAGAAGTCTCCTGCTGTGCAAAGAATTGTCTTTTGCCTGGGTAATAGCCTTTTCTACATAACTCTTTGCGGCTCTGGCATTAGCATAAGAAGTTTCTATTCGTTCATACAAAATAGCCGATGAAGCCAATGTTCTGAGCAACTTTCGCCTATGGTCCATGCCCTTGCCAATTTTCTTCTTTTTCTGATGTCTCATATAAGTTTGTCAAGTTATGAAGTTGAAAGTTTATAAAGTTACTTGAGCCCACTTGATGAACTTAATAACTTTATGAACTTGTAACTCTTTTATCTTCCCAAGTATTCCTGAATTTCTTTAATAGTCTTATCTCCTAATCCGCTCAAGTTTCCAATATCGTCATTTGTCAAAGCTCTCAAAGCCTCCAGGGTCAAGATATTATTTTTTGCCAGGGCGTTCTTAGCCCTAGTAGAAAGAGTGGTTGCTTCAATTTCGCTCTCTCCTCTGCTCTCCACTTCCGCTAGCTCTTCAGTGGCGGCAACCGGAACCAAAGGAGAGACTTTAGCAAAATCCGTACCGAACATCATAGTAAAGTGGTCAACTAAAATATGCGCGGCAATATCCACCGCTTCCTGTCCAGTTACACTACCGTCTGTTTCCATAACTACTTCTAGCTTGTCAAAGTTCGTAAGTTGGCCTACGCGGACATTGGAAACATCAAAATGAACAGACTTAATTGGGGTATAAATAGCATCTATTGCAATAACTCCAACTTCAGTCTTGAGATTTTCCCTAGCTTCAACAGGTACATACCCTCTTCCTTGCTCTATGGTAAGCTCCATGTCCATTTCTGCGTTCTTACCGTCTAAAGTTGCAATATGTAAATTCTTGTTAATTACCTGTACTTGATCCGTTTCTTTTATATCGGCCGCGGTTACAACCTTCTCACCTTTTACTTTTATAGAAATTTTAACTGGTTCGGCACTAAAACTTCTTACCCGCAACTGTTTCAAATTAAGGATAAGCTGGATAACATCTTCTTTTACGTTCGGGACCGTGGAGAATTCATGGTCAACAAACTTTATTTTAACCGCAGTAACCGCGGCGCCCGGCATGGAAGACAGTAATACACGGCGCATGGCATTACCAATAGTAACACCGTAACCGGGATATAACGGTTCTAAGGTCAAGCTATATTTATTACTGCCCAAATCGGACACTTGAGAATGATTTGGAAGAGGTATTGCCTCCATAAATGTTATGTCTTTAATTGTTAATCCATCATCCTTGACGGGGGTCAAAGATTAAGGATAAGGGATTAATAATGCGAGGAATGTCTTTAATACCCTGGGAAACCATCCAGAGTGCATCCGATGGATCCCTTTCTCGTATTCACAAGGGATTCTTCGGCTGCACTCAGAATGGAACAGGAAATTTCAGACCGCTCCTAAACTTAGGTCCTGCTATAATGTTCAACAATAAGCTGGGTGGCAATAACATTGCCAATCATTTCAGGAGTCGGAACAGAAAGAATTTTTCCAGAAAATTTCTCAGCATTTAGCTGTACCCATTCCTGGCTTTGGAAAGCTTTAAGTTTTTCTTTAAGCTGTTCCATATAGCCGCTTTTCTGTTTTACCAAACGCACGGTTACTACATCTCCCACTTTTGAGGCAAATGAAGGTATGTCTACTTTTTTGCCATTAACTTCAAAAAAACCATGGCTTACCAGCTGTCTGGCCTGAGCGCGTGTTTCTGCAAAACCTAAACGGAATACCACATTATCCAAACGCATTTCAAGCATACCAAGGAGAATGTCGCCGGTTACTCCCGGTTTTTTGAGAGCCTTTTTAAAATAGTTTTCAAACTGGCGCTCCATAACTCCGTAGGAGACTTTGGCTTTCTGCTTTTCTCGCAATTGCTGTCCGTATTCGGAAAGCCTGACCCGGTTTTGGCCATGCACACCGGGAGCAAAGTTTCGCTTTTGCAAAATTTTTGCGTCTTTGGGTGTAAATGCCATACCTAGCCTTCTGGCTTTTTTAGCTTTTGGTCCTGTGTATCTCATAAGTAAGTTATCAAGTATAAAGTTATCAAGTATAAAGTATGGGTCATCAAGCTGTTGCAGTACTTTCTACTTGATAACATTCTGCTTATTATACGCGTCTGGGTTTTTTCGGCCTGACTCCTCCGTGTGGAATAGGAGTCTGATCTTTTATGGTTAGGACATTTATGCTTGAACCTTGCAGAGCCCTTACGGCAGATTCCCTACCGGAACCAATGCCCTTAATAAAGACATCAACTTCCGAAAGCCCACGTTCTTTTACGCGAAACAAAACGTCTTCCATGGTCTTTTGTCCAGCATATGGAGTTGACTTTTTAGATCCTTTAAAACCAATTTTTCCGGCGCTACTCCAAATAAGCACGTTTCCCGAAGGGTCTGTAACAGCTACAATAGTGTTATTGTAAGTGGAATTGATATATATCTTACCCTTGGTTATTTTAGCCTTAGACTTCTTTTTTTTGCTTGATTTTATCTTACTGCCAGCCTCAACAGGAACAATGGCCGTAGCGACCGCGCTGTCTTGTGTAACTTCTTCAGCTGAGCTTGTTGTAGTTTCTTCCATAAAGAAAATATAAACTTATTTAAAATCAAATCCACTGACAAAACATTTATGCAACTAGGTCTTTTCTGAGGCATTTTTTCTTCCAGAACCGGCTGTTTTCCTGACGTTTCCTCTGCGAGTACGGGAATTGGTCTTTGTTCTCTGGCCGCGAACCGGTAAACCGCGAATGTGCCTAATACCCCTGTATGAAGAAATTTCTTTTAGACCTTTAATATTTAAAAGCACTTGCTGGCGGAGCTCTCCTTCAACTTTAAAATTACGCTCTATGTATTCACGAATCCGTCCAAGTTCATCTTCTGTAAGATCTTTGGTTCGCTTGTTTGGGTCTACATTTGTCGCGGCAAGCGTTTTTTTGGACAAGGTTAATCCTACACCATAAATATATGGTAAAGATGCTTCAATTCTTTTTTCGTTTGGAATATTAATTCCGGCAATTCTAGCCATAAGTAATAGTTAGTAGTAAGTAGTGGGTAGTCAACCTATGGTAGTGCAACCTGTGTGGCTACTTACTACCTACTAGATGCTAAGTGCTAATATATTAGCCCTGTCTCTGCTTATGCTTTGGAGTTTCGCAAATAATATAAATCCGTCCGAATCTTTTGACGACTTTACACTTTTTACACATTGGTTTTACGCTAGCTCTCACTTTCATATAAAAAAATTTCTATTAATCTGTAGCCTCAACAGATTAATTGTTATCTCATTCTGCGAACAATCCTGCCTTTGGTTAGGTCATAGGGGGTCATTTGTATGAGGACTTTATCGCCAGGAAGTACTTTTATCATGTTTACCCTCATTTTACCCGCAAGGTGGCCGGTAACAGTTTGACCAGAGTCTAACTGGACACGAAAAATAGCATTGGGCAAATTTTCTATTACTTTGCCTTCCAATTCAATAATATCTTTATTTGTGGATGGTCTGCCTTGGTCTTGATTGCTGGAATTCAAATGCTTGGTCTCTTACAAATTTACTTACATATTGTATCATAAACAAAAAAAATGTCAAATACCCCAATCTAAAAAATTTAAGGCTTAAATAAGACAAAAAAATCTACTGGGTAATATCCTCTGGTTCTCCCTGACTAATGTGGATCTTTTGAGCAAAAAAAGGAAACCTTTTTTGCCAAGAGGGAGCTAAAAACATGTCAATGCGAGCCACTTCTGCTTTCGAACGCAATATCTCATTTACCTGCACTTGGGTTTTACCAGTAAGTTCTGCCGCGACATTGTCCAAGTTAAGACCTAAAACCGCTTTGCCTTCAAAATGTATTGCCAATACAGCCTGCTGGGTATTTAAATCCACACTTTTTACCGACTCATCAAGCGGTTTTTCCGGATTATTAGCCACCAATGTTTTGTTGCTGGACAATGTCTGGCTAATGCGGTCAAAAACAAGTTTTTTCAATTGTTCCTGGTTTAAAGCAAGTCCAACCACCCTGGCTTTAAGGTCTGCCTCAAAACTAGGACTTTCCGTAGCCGCTGGCTTGTCGGTAACAAAAGTAATCTGCTCAATGGTGTAAGTTTTTTCCGGCAATCCCAAATTTCTAGTCTTAAGTTTCGTTCTTAACTGCTGCAGCAATTGGTCTGCCAATACGCTTTGAGAGCTTGCGATATCCTGGTCGGAAATAACTGAAAGGTATCGCGTAGTACCGCCGGTTATAGCGCTTGATGTTTTAGCGTATAAAAATTGTGGCTTACTTCCAAAAACCTGGTTGGTAATTTCCACCCGGGTCCCGGCTGGAACGTTAAAACTTTCGCCTCCATCTTGTGCGACAACCCCAACCGGAGCCCCCAGCGTACTTGAATCAACTTCCTTAGTTCTCGCGTCTTTGTATCCGGTAGGTCTAAGTCCTAAGACATCCGAAACTAAGAGATAAGATTTTGACCCCACGGTTAAGGTAGTGGTATTGGCTTTCAGGTTCAGAGGTTGATTAGTAAAATTGTAAATAGTTACGCTACCGCTGGCTTTATTTCCAATCTCTTTCTTCCCCTGACTCTGAAAAATCTGGGATACTTCAATTGTTTCATCTATCTGCGTCGCGGGGATCACCAGACGGGAGGCATCCGCCTCTTTAATTGCAGTACTCATGCTAAGTTCTAAGTCACGAGTCACCGGCTCTGTTTTCGGATACACCACCACTGTTGCTTTTGGCAGGACTACAAACACCAAAGCCAAAATGAGAGCCAATGAAATGGCAACCAGTCCGGTTATAGCTCGCTGATTGTGATTTCTTCTTTTGACCTGGGTTTGTTCCAGCACTTCCTGGTTAGTAAAAACGGCTTCTTGGGTAAAAACTTTTGGCACAGCGGGGGGACGGGTATTTGCTCTCAATGCTGTTTTTAGGGAGGAGCTGTGGGAGAGGAGAGGATGGGCTTCTTTACTGCTATTATGGTGTTTGGAATCGGAAAAAAGTTTCGGAATGTTTTTTATTTCATTTACTGTATGGCTAAATAAGTTTTCATTGCGAACTGGCTCAGAATAGGCAGGGGGAATTACGACTTGAGCTATAGCTCGGGCATGTCCAATATCGGAAATTCCGCGGGAAGTTTGTTTCTTTGGTAAAAATTTCAAACTAAAACCGGCTTCTTTCGCATAAAGCTGTCCCCGTTCGTCCATGGTTAGAATTGAGACATCTTTTTTTAAAATATCCGCCTGCTTTTTAAGCAATCGTAAATTTATGCTGTCATTAAATAAAAAACAGCGCTTGGGGCAGACGAGTACCACTTCCGCTGATTTCTCTTTTTTTATACGTTCAACAATCTGGGTAACATCGTCTTCCAAATTTATATATATGCTGGGAGCCATAGTCAAATGAATTACCAATGTAGAATTAAGAAGTACTAATTCCAAATTCACTCATCGCTTTTTACAATACTATTGTATGTGAGTCAAAGTTTTCAGTCAAATTAGAGCAACCCCTTATAGGCCAAGCGTTTGTTGAAGCTAATGTTTTTACTGTTTTCTACCTGAGGTTGGTCAAAAGGGTTTACCGCCCTAAGGACAGAAGAATAAACAGCAAAAAGTTGCCAAAATGCCACAAAAGAACCTAGTTCGGAAGCAGTCAGGGACGACAGGGCGATATGGGCAGTCGGTATACTGTTAATTTTTGCGTCTTCCAAAGTAGCAATGGCTTCAAACTCCATGGATTTTTCTAGAGGGATTTTACTTATGTCAAAAAGGGAATGTCTTTTTAACTGGACAGAATGGGTCTGGGGAGGAAATATATTGAGCGTCGGGTGTAAAAAATTATCTATGGTGGTAAAAAACCCGGCAATATTTTTTTGGCCTCCAAAAAAACGCTGATTAGTATGATGCTGACTTTCCGGAGCTTCGTGGGCAAAATAGGTCTGACCTTTTCCTTCTTTACCAAAACTTTCATGACAGAGCTGGACAATAAGGTTACTCATGGGAAAAAGGTTGTGGCTATAAAAAGGCATAAATACATCGGCATATCCTTTTTGTTCAAGCTGATAAAAAACCGATCCTGCTTTCCAAGCTAAATTTTCCTTAGCATACTGCAGGTAAAAATGCTTTGCTCCTTCGTATATTTTTTTCACATCTAAGGCAATAATCCCCGCCGGCAGTAAAGCCACTTCCGTAAGCCCGGTGTATCTGCCTCCAATAGCCGGATGCATGGCAATGGTGGCTCCTATTTTTTCGCCAACTGCCCGCAAAGTACTGGACCTTCCGGTTATTATTAACATCGGATAGTCTACAAATTGCATAAGAGCTTCTATTTGAGTGGTAGTTTCTCCCGATTTGCTAATAGCAATAACCAGCGTCTGTTCTTTTTTTAGTTGCTGTCTTAGCTGAAAAATATAATCGGGATCCGTGGTGCTTAAAAAATATACTTTCTTTGTCGCGGCATATCCCAAAGCACTATAATAACCAAGCAATGTAGTAATGCTTCCACCATGAGCAATAATTAATACGTTGCTATAATGTTCAAAATCCTTTTTATATTTCTCAATTAAAGCAAAATCCGGCTCGTAAGTAACGAACTCGGGTTTTTCCGGAAGCAAAGAAAGCTCAAGCGATAGGGGCTTTGGGCAATTAAAAAATTCTATCTTCATATTTTCTGAAAAATTATCCTATAACTGCCTTTATTCTTCTTACTCCAGAGGATGATGCTTCTTCTTTTTGTATTTTAAACTGGCTGATAACAGCAGTGTGATCTACATGAGGACCACCGCAAAATTCCCGCGACACGACTTCATTGGTTACAGGATCATATACGGTATAGACGGACACAGTGTCTGCATATTTCTCGCCAAATACGCCTATGGCGTTAAGCCCGCGGGCTTGCTCAGCAGTCATAATCTCTTTTTTTACCGTTAAATCGCGGTCTATCCAGTCATTTACCAACGCTTCCACGGCAACCAATTCTTCCGGTTTCATTTTTTTGTCATGGGTAAAATCGAACCTTGTGCGCTCTTCGGTAATATTACTACCCTTTTGCCAGACATTTTCGCCCAAAACTTGCCTGAGAGCGGCGTTCATCAAATGCGTTGCCGTGTGTAACCTGACCACTTTGTCTCCATGGTTTGCAAGCCCGCCCTTAAACTGTCCAGCCGAAGCAGTCCTACTTAAATTTTGATGCTTTAAAAATTCTTCATCATATGCCTGCTCTTTTTCCGCGTCAAAAACTTGCCCAGACTGAATTGCCAGTTCTTGGGTAAGTTCTTTGGGGAAGCCAAATGTCTGATACAAATCAAAAGCTTCTTTTCCTGTTATTTCCCCCAATGCTTCATTTTTAATCCTAAGTTCTAATTGTTTTAAACCTTTTTCTAAAGTAACCTCAAATTTTTTTTGCTCGCCCTGGATTATCCCAAATATATGTTCGGACCTTTCAACCAACTCCGGATAACTTGTGGCATAGACTTGCATTATTTTACCAATGAGAGCTTCCAGCCAATGACCCTTGGCATTAAGCAGTTTACCCATAACCATAGCTCTTCGCAAAAGACGACGCAAAAAATAACCCCTATCCTTATTTGAAGGCTCAATGCCGTCCGATACCATAAAAACACTAGCGCGTATATGATCAACAATAATCCGCGCTTTTTTAACCTCTTGGCCGGATAACAACTCATTTCCCCGTCCTACCGACTCATAAAGAACATCAAATAATGGCTTAAAAAGGTCCGTATCAAATACTGCCTGTTGACCATTTGCAGCTGCCAGGATACGTTCAAGTCCCCCACCAAAATCTACATTATGCTGTTTCAGTTTTTCAAACCCACTTTCAGTTTTTATATATTCCATGAAGACGTTGTTCCCTATCTCCATAAAACGTCCGCAGTCACAATTTACATGGCAGACTTCTTCTTTATATGGGGATTTCTCGTGAAGGCGCAAATGAGCGCCATAGTCCCAAAACATCTCTGAATCCGGCCCTCCCGGCTCGCCAACAGGCATATTGCTTGTAACTCCGGCACGGGACCACCAGTTTTTTTCTTCAGGATAATAGAATATTCTTCCGCTTTGCATGCCGTCCCGCTCAGAAAAATCTACAATCCTGGCTTCTATGCCTTTTTGAACAAATAATTCTTGCCAAATAAGAGCAGATTCTTCATCGTGTGGAATATGAATGTCTTCCTTGCCCCTAAATACGGTTACGTATAAATACTGCGGGTCGAGGCCAACTTCCCGCGTTAAAAATTCAAACATCCAGGAAATTTGCTCTTTTTTAAAATAATCCCCCAGAGACCAATTTCCCAACATCTCAAAAAAAGTTGTATGCCTGTTGTCACCCACTTCTTCTATGTCTTGAGACCTAAAACATTTTTGTGAATCGGTAAGACGAACACCCTGGGGATGTTTTTCTCCCAGTAAATACGGGACCATGGGCTGCATTCCTGACCCTGTAAACAAGGTTGTTGAGTCATTTTCGGGCACCAAAGAAGACGAAGGGATTACGATGTGGCCCTTTGACTGGAAAAATGTAAGATATTTTTTTCGAAGCTCTTGTGAAGAAATTGAGGGCATAGAATTTTTGAATGACAAAAGTGAATAAAATTGACAAAAATAACGTAACAGCGCCCATTCCTTATTTTTATTCTCACTATTTTACTAGCTCTTCCAGGGCCTTTTCCATTTGCACATCTTTACCGGCCGCTGCGTCTTCTGGAGTAAGCTTAACTACTACATCGGGGTTTAATCCGTCATGGTTTAAATTTACTCCATTAGGAGTAATCCATTTTGCCACGGTAACTTTTACTGCGCTACCACCCTTTAATTCAACCAGCTCCTGGACACTGCCTTTACCGAAGCTTTTTTCGCCCACCAGCTGTCCCAGTTTATAGTCGTGTAATGCGCCGGCCAAAATTTCTGAAGCGCTGGCCGAGCCACCGTTTATTAAGACCACTGTTTTTATATTTGCTAAACGGTTATTGCCCGAGGCTTTGTAAGTCTGGGAAGATCCATCGCTATGTGCTTCGGTTACTACCGTTGTTCCTGACGGAATCCAGTAGGATGCTACGGTTACCGCTGTTTGCAAATAACCACCGGGGTCATTTCTTAAATCAAGGACTATCCCGCTGACATTATGTTTTAGGATATCGTTAACTGCCTGTTCAAACAAGGCTTTAGTGTCGTCACCAAATTCGGAGAGGGTAATTTGAACAATGGTTTTCTTTTGTCCATTGACCTCAACTTCTTTGTATTGCCATTTTACACTTTTCACCAAAATAGTAGCGCGAGTAAGAGTTACGTCAAAAGCCTGGTCTTTTCCCACTCGGCCGATAGACAGGGTAACAGTAGTTCCTTTTTTCCCCCGTATTTTACTAACCGCCTGGTCCACGCTCCATCCTGAAGTTGACTGACCGTCAACTTTTAAAATAACATCTTTAGCCAAAAGGCCTGCTTTTTTTGCCGGGCTATCGTCCAAAGGCGCCACAATGGTAATAAGTCCTTCCTGCTGGCCAACCTGCGCGCCTATACCTTCAAAACTGCCTTGAAGGCTGGTTTTAAAATCTTGAAGCTCTTTGGGAGGTAAAAAAGAGGTGTAGGGATCACCCACGGCGGAGACAGCTCCGGCAATAGCCCCGTAGAGAATTTTCTGCTGGTCCACTGGCTTGTCTATATATTTTGTGTTCAAAACCTCTATGGCATCCCATAGTAACTGGTAATCAACCGTTTGTGCCTGGCTGGACTGGTTTACTACTTTAAATTCCTTGGGAGCAAATACGTAACCTTTTTCCCCGCTCTGAAAACCCACCATATAGCTTATGGCAACAACCAGTAAGAGAGCAACAAGTTTAATAATGGTCTTTGGCGCGCGTTTTGCTGGCGGCGTAGTTCCTTGGGGTATAAATCCGGGCTCACGGCTTGGGGAAGGTTCAATATCCATAATAAAAATATAAGTTATTTAGTTTTTTAATTATACCATGGCCGAGTTGCTAGTGGCTAGAGACTGAGACCTGCGGCCAGAAGGGAGTAATCCGAATGAAAAATTCAAAAAGCCTACCACTAGCCCTGCTCCCTCATCTTTTAATTATTAAATCTTTTAAACTTAAATTATTCTCCTACTTACTAACTCTCCGATTCTTTTTAAAGACATTCACCATAGTTAAAACGGCAAGTCTCCCGTATATGCCCAAAGCTACGAGCCAGGAAAATATTTTGGGATATCGTGAGTAATAATGTTTTCTATAAAAAATCCACATAGCGTCATGAAATGCTTTTAGCGTTTTAAAGGGCGCTTTTTTACTGGAAGCTCCTTTATAGTGGGTAATAAATGTTTGAGGATAATACCAGACCCTAAAGCCCGCGTCCCTACAGCGCCAGCACCAGTCCAGATCTTCACCGTACATAAAAAACTGTTCGTCCAACAAACCTATTTTATTTATGACGTCCCTCCTCGTCAGGCAGAAGGCGCCAACCAAACTTTCAATTTCCATTTCCTGGTCTGCGGTGTCGTCAGAAATATTATAATTGAAACTTTTATTTTTAATAAACTTCTCAAAATGTAAAAACTTTGCCAAGGAGTTCCAAGGGTTAGGAAAGTTTCTCCTGGCCGCTCTGTCTAAACTTCCGTCCGGCTTTTTAATTTTACAAGTGGACATTCCTACATCCGGCCTGCTCTCCATAAAATCAAGCATTGTCTTAAGGGTATCGGGCTCCACTTTTGTGTCGGGGTTAAGCAGTAAAATATATGCACCTTTTGCTATTTTAATTCCTAAATTATTTCCCTTAGCAAACCCATTGTTGACATTGCGAATAAGCTGAATATTTTCATGTTCAACCGACTCTGCGGTGCCATCACGCGAATCGTTATCCACCACAATAACTTCTCCAATATAAGAGCCTGGGGTACCTAAACCAAAATCTACACCCTTCGATGCAAAAAGAGAAGGTAGTAAAACCTGCAAATGTTCTTTGGATTTATAAGAAAGTATTATTATAGAAAGATTGGGCATGTTGACTTTGTTTATAAATACTAGTAGGTTATAGTAGCAGATTTTAGAAGGAAAAGGTATGTTCTCGATTCTCAGATTTTTCGGCTACTTGCCGAGGGTCAGAACTGGGCAATCTCTTCAGGTTTCTAAAAATGCCGAGAGAATAAAATTTCTTGACCGCACGACCCGGCGGCAGGTAAAAATTACAGACTGCTGGGTAATCCGTTACAAACCCACTGAGGTTACCAATGACACCCTTCACATAACCACGAAAAGTGTCGGCGGGCAAGAAATTGTCACCGTCCGCAACCAGAAGGACCGCCCGGTATTACTGCAGGATAATGACCTGTTGTATATCATGGGTAAGCGCCCAGATCGCCATTAACATCTCACAGGCTTACCCTCTCGAGCCTGTGGTATTTTTTTATTCATTATAGTTTTGGTAAATACCCCGCAGCTTGCTGCGGCTGCACTGCAGTATTCCTTCCCCTTGAGGGGTGGGGCTATGGAGGGGTGATGGAAGCCTGCAGTTGATACTTCGCAGCTCTGCTACGGGATGGTTTATTGTTTTAAGGTACTTGAATTAATTTTCGTTTTTTCCAAATCAGGGGAAACTGGCGAAAAAACTGAAGTAAAATTTTTAGTGTGCTTATTTCAAAAAGTAAAACATAACACAACATAAAAAATTCACGGACAAAAAATTGGGGATAAAACCACGGGGAATTTTTTACATACATGAAAATATGATTTTTGTAATTTAGTTGCAACACCCGGGGGCTGAGGTGGCGATGATGTTTTATAAACCCCAAAACATCAGTATAGCCTTTTTTAGAAGACCCTGCTCCCCTGCCATGATACCCAACGGCCGAAGGAACAAATAGACATTTCCATCCCGCGTTACTCATGCGCCAGGTCAAATCCACGTCTTCCCAATAACTATGGAAGTCTTCATCAAAATATTCTTTTTTAGCTGGTAGCTGGTAGCTTGTAGCTTGTAGAGTGGAACGACGGTACATGGGGCCGGCGCCGGAAATGGCCTTGACTAACATTGACTGGTCATACTGCCGATTGTCTATTTCATGCTGTCCCCTATCCCTTGCCCTACCCGATTTACTAATAGTTACCCCCGTGGTATCCAATGTTGTATTGTTTCTAAAATCTTCAATCTTAAATTTTAAATCATTAAATTGGTAAAGCTTACCCGTTACCGCTCCCACCGTCTCGTCACTAAACGCCTTGAGCATGTTTTCTATATATGTGGGCTCTAAAATTAAATCCGGGTTAACCAGCTGGAAAAATTCACTGTCATATTTTTCAAAGACCATATTGTGTCCGGCCGCAAACCCTATATTGTACCCTGGGTCAATTATATCCACCTGAGGGAATTTTTCCATGAGCAATTCCTTACCCCCATCGTCATTGCCGGAAATAACAGCCACCACATGAAAATCTGTAAACGTTTGATTAAAAATAGCGGTAAAGACCGGCTCAATATATTTTTTATGATTGTAGATAACCTGCACAACAGTGACTTTAGGCATATTACAGTACTCGCTCCTTCCTGGAAATTATAAGGTAAGTAGCTGCGAGCAAAAATAAATCAATGTACATTTCCGCCCGTACCGTAAAGGAAAGATAAATACTCATAGTAATAAAAAAGCAGGCGTAGGCGTACAAACTTATGGACAGGAAATTTGGCGATGTCTTCCAGTATTGCCAGAGCATAGTGAGAATGGCTGCCAAAAAGAATGGAACAATGTAAAAAGCAGCTGTGCCAAAATCTTGAACAAATGGAAAAAGGTATGTTCCGGTATTCCACCACGGTTTAAAAATTTCTCCCAAATCGTACTGTGATTTGTACTGACTCAGTCCCAAAATATTGGTAAAAATATCCAGGCTCACCTTACCATGCTGAAGCTGGTGATTCTGGTAATACGTTTGAGCATGCAGTAATGCCTGCATGTTAAAAGAAACCCCAACATAGATTGGCACCAAGTATTTAGTACCAGGAATGAAATTGGTAGTATCTATTTGGGTAACCCCCACCAAATAGTCGCTTCCATAACTTTTATACTGGCGAATAAGAGGCACCGCGGCCAGAACAACTAGCGAGATAAGTAAAAATATTGGGTAAAATTTTAAAGCCTGTTTTAAGTTAGGCCTGCGAATAAACAGGTACAAAGCCATGACCCATAAGTCTATAAAATAAATTTGAGTGCGGGAAGCAAAGAGAATTAAAGCGGCCGTGCCAAACAGCCCCAAAAGAACCAGATCCCAATGCTTTTTAAAATTAAAACCCTGGCTAAAAATTAAAAAGAAGGCTAAAGGGATAAAAAGCCTGGCCAGTTGGGCAGTATAATTTATTAGTCCTGGAACTTTTTCATCTGCTATAAAACGGAAGGCATCTGAGTCTTGGGCTAATATGGGAAAATTCCCAGCTTTGGTATAAAAAAGCCATAAGCCAAGACAAGACGCCACAAACAATACATAGACAATTATACGGAGTGCGGAAACAGAAAAATATTCTCTGGTTATTATATTCCACTTTTTCCAAAAAGAATATTTTTGAAATATCCAATAAAATAAAAAGAATCCTGCCGCAAAACTTATGAGGGACACCACTACCAATAACCAAAACCATGCTGGCCAGACGAGTTCCAAAGTGCTTAAATGTAACCGAGGAATGCCCAATGCCAGCATCCATGCCGTAAGCATAAGCCACAAGGGGCTATACCCAAAACGCCTCTCTGTTATAAACAGATAAAAAAAGAATGCGGCTAAAGCTAAATATAGAAAAAATAAAAAAATTGGCATGGTTATGCTATTTGTATCAAAACCTTAAGCAAAAAGAGTAGCCCCGTTGCAACCCCTACTCCTCCAGATGGCGGACTACGGCCTACCCCCTACCCGCCTTTCCACAACCTACTCGCTACTGACTAGCTTCTCATAGTCTCTCACAATTATGCCAGAAAGGGCTAAACTAATAAAGAAGTAAACTAAGACGCGGGAATTAAGGAAGGAAGTGTCAAACATGCCCGAGGCCAAAACCCACAGAAATGTTAAAGAAATTTCTAGGACAAAAAACAAAAAAAAGTTGTTTTCCCCCCTGTATTTTTTCATAAAACGCTCCACTACGCTAAAGAACTTCCACCAAAACAGGCCAAATGCCACCAAGCCCACCAGACCAATTTCTATCCAGATATTCAAATACAAATTATGAGCTGAAACCTGATTTTGCGGCAAATTAAAAGTAGGACTGCGCAGTTCTGCCATTTGTTTGTAATTATTAGAATGTGTGGCCTCAGGAGCCAGAGAAACAATAAAATTATCTGGTCCGGTTCCTAAGGGATGACGACTGGCATACAAAAGGCTTGCATGCCACATGTGGAGTCCGGCTATGGTGGAATTCTCCCTCAAATTATAAATACTTTTTGCTCGGCTAATAAAATTTTCCTCAAACTTACTTACTTGAATAACACGGAGTCCAGCATTTATAAACGGAGACAACACAAAAAAGAAGATAATAATTATAAGCGGCCAAAAAATCTTCTTCATGGCTTCACGGTGAAAACCCGTGTACCAACCCAGAAGAACTAAACAAAAAGGCAATAAAAGTCCCACCCAGACCCCCCTGGTCCCAGAAAGCACTATGGCCAGTCCGGCAAAACGAATAGCAGACCAAAGTATATAAGTAAATTTATAACCGAATATTTTATTGTTGTTGTCCAAAAAATTTATTTCATCCTTTAACTCTAAAGCTTCATGCGGCTCGTTGGAAACCTGCTGTCGTTTGCCGGAAAAAAGATAGGTTAGAGGAAGCAAAAAACTTATGCAATAAATTGCGACTAGAGCAAAAGAATGGGAGTCAGGCATAATACTAAACATACGAAACTCCAAGGCTTTACCTGTAGCAGAAAACCAGGAATTAGAAAAAAGAAACGTATGTGAAAGGCTTTGCCCATAATATAATTTAGAAAGATAACTGGCCCAATATACCCAAAAAACTCCAATAGAAGTAAAAAATGAGCTAAACAGCTGGGCATAACCCAAAGTTATAATTGTTACCAAAGATACAGCCGTTGAAGATATAATCCCCATAACCTGTTGACGGGTTTTAACTGTTTGTAAAATTAAAAAATATATAAGGTAAATGGTTACCCATAGCAAAATTTGTTTTAAACCTTGGTAAGGAAATCTGGCATACAAGAGAGACGTCAGAGCAGCGACAAAAAACAACGCAAAATATTTATCCCACCACAAAAAAGACTTTTTTATTTCTAATAAAGCCCTTCGTGGAGAAGCCAGCCCCTGTCTGACCAACCAAACAACAAACAGCCACACAAATAATACCCTCCACATGGAAAGTGAGTCAGCGAAGTGTAGGGGCAGGCTAACAAAAAAAGCAAAATTTACAATAAGGAAAATTAAACCATAATACACGGGATAATAAGCAAGGTAAGCGGCCGACAAAACCAAATTTAGCCACACTACCCACACCGGCCAGACCCCAAGCGCCATAAGCAGAACCGAAAAAAACTGCCAAATACCAAGCAGTGAAATAACAAACAACGGGCTAGCTATTCGGTTGAATTGATGAGTTGTCATTATGTAGAGTACGACATCCCAATTGCGAAAGATTTCATTCAACTGCAGAGTAAAGACCTGCGATTATTTGTCTTTTTTAAGCAGGAAAGAGAGCAGGAGCCATAACTTTTTTCGGGACACCGGCTCTTTCTTAACTACTTTGACGCAAATTGGAGCAAAAAAATTTTACGTTTAGCGTATAAGCACTTCCAAAGTCTCCCGGGCACATTTTTCCCAGCTGAATTTTTTCAAACGGAGAAAGCCTTTTTCCTTTAAGGAATCCGTTAAAGCTTTGTCAAAAAGCAGGCTCTTAAGAGCATTTTTTATATCCCCGGTATTATGCGGGTCAAAATATACGGCCGCGTCCCCGGCTACCTCAGGCATACTAGAGACGTTAGAGACTGCCACTGGCACTCCAGTTTCAAAGGCCTCCAAAACTTGCATGCCAAAACCTTCGTAAAAACTCGGCAGAACGAGCGCTTGTGCCCGCTTAAGGATAACAAAACGGTCAACGTCCGAAACATGGTTTAAGTATATTACCAGATCCTTGTGGACATTTATAGCCTCCAGAATGGGTTCGTACTTCCAGCCCGGTTTTCCCACAACCACTAGTTTGTGAGGTAATTCGGGATATTGCTGTTTTAACTCGGCAAAAGCCTTAATTAAACCTTCCAGGTTCTTGCGGGGCTGGAGCGTAGAAAGAAATAAAACGTATTTTTCGGGAAGTAGTCCAGTTACAGGAGTTGAGCCGTTATCGGACATATCGGGGGGAGTTTTTTCATACCCGTGATGCACCACGGTTATTCTTTTAGAGTCAATATCCCAATACTTTATTAAATCTTTTTTTGTGGACTCGGAAACACAAATAATTTTTTTAGCAAATAATTTTACTAAAATGTCTTCAAGCTTATGAAAATTTCTCGTAAACCAGGTATAGCTCTCCGGAAAAAACATAAAAGCTAAGTCATGGACAGTAACAACAGTATTCCTGGGGTGAATAACAGGCATAGAGGAAGCCGGAATGAACAAAACATCCACCGGGTGGATAAGCGTTTCCCAACCCACGCGAATTTGAGTCCAAAAAATGGGAAACGGCATAACTTTTAAGCTAAAATTTTTCGGCAAAGTAAAAAACCATTCCTGAGGCTGACTACGCAAATACAGGACATACTGGTTTTCGGTATCTATAGCGGCAAGATGAATAATAAGCTGCCGCGCATAGTGCTCTACGCCAGTCTTGTGTGCATGATTGGCGCGCTCGGCTTCAATTCCAATAAGCATTGAGGAAGCGTCTAAAATGTAAGCTACTACTTCTTTTTTATTTCCGCTTTCTGCATCCCAGAAGGAGTTGAAGTGCTTAAATCGTGCTTTTGGACGCTAAAGCTATAAGATGAAGCGTCGTATTCCAAGCTTAAGTTAAATGCAAATAAAGTAATAAGTCCGCCAACAATAACGGCAGCCAATACTATAAGCAAGATTGGCCAAAAGCTTTTAAAATGTTTTGTTTCGGGTTGTTTGTTTGGATCCATATAAATTAGCTATATATTAGTTAATGATTGTATTTATTATAACACAAAGCACGGGAGCGTCCAGAGGTAAACTGACGACTGTACTGTGCAGAATAGGTATTTTTTGCATAGTACAGTATGGGAAAATAGGCATTAATCCGCTAATCAGGTTTGTTGAGATCTTTTTGCCAATATCAACAAATATGCCTGTTTTGTTTACATTAGCCAAATCCATTACAGCATTTTAGTCTTTTTAAAAATGATGACCTGTAGAGAAAGCGTTTATATGGCTTCAGTCTCAGGATTTTAACCATCAATCCTTTGGCTCTTAATATTCTACCCAAATTTTTCACATACGTTTGCTGGTCATGACCCAAGGCAATAAGATTGGGTTTTTCTTTGACTATATGGTTTATATAATTATTTATTCCACCCAATACCGCTTTATTTACGCCTCGGATTTTTTTAATGCTAGCTAACCGAGCTTTTTCTGAAAAATAAGGTTTTGTACCTTTTATTTTTTTTACGTTTGCGTCCCGCGCAACGCTCACAATTAAATAGGGCTCTTTTGCCAGTCCGCGAGCCTGTTTAAAAAAGTTCAAGTGGCCTTTATGCACTAGGTCAAAAGTTCCGAATATCATTATCCTTACGGGTCTTGAGATTGTTTTTAGAGACAAATATTTTTTTTCAGAACTTGTCCTAGTCATACTTTTTTATAACTTAACTTGTTTTATTAAAAAGTACTTTAACAATTCCCCAGTCCTCTTTCCTAATAAAGCCGGTTAAAAGCAACATGGCGAAATATACCGCGCTTCCCAGGGGCAGAGTAAGAAAGAGTGATTGGCTACGAAAAGGCCACAAAACCATACCCATAACCAAAACGGCTAAAAGAGGCTTTGGCAAAATTTTCTCAAAAGAAAAGGACGTAATATTTTTTCGCACAAAATAAAAATAAAATATCCCCTGCAAGGCTTCGGAAACTACCGTCATAGCGGCCGCGGCCTTAATGCCATAGTGCGGAATGAGCAAAATGTTACCCATGATGTTAATAATTACGTTAGCTCCGGTAACAACAAGCGCTTTTTTAGTCAGCTGGGAAATAACCAGGGAATTTACAGGAATATAAATAAACAAAATAGCCGGTGCCCAAATTAATATGGAAAATACGGGAGCTGCAGCGGAGTACCCCTCCCCTGCTACAATTCTAATCAACTGGGCGGAAAGCAACATACCTCCCACGGCTAAAGGGAGAGCGGCAACCAGCATTAAGCGTAAATATTTTTCCAAATTTTGCCTCACTTCGCCAATTGCATTTCTGGCCATAAGGGCAGTAAAAAATGGAAACAAAGTATAGGAAACCACAGCGGGAAAAAACCCAAGCAGATCAAAAATTTTATAAGCCGCAGTGTAATATCCGGTTTCAATATAGCCTTTTATATGGGCTATCAAAACCACGTCTATTCGGTTATAAATAGAGCTAAAACCGACCAATAGGGCAAACGGCCATCCTTGTTTTAAAATACTTTTTACTAGATTAAAATCGAAACGCAATACTGCTTTAAACACTTCGGGATTAGGCAAATGTTTTTTTATAAACCAGCGGTACAAGATTAAATCCATTATGCCAAAAATCAACTGTACGCTGGCTAAAAAAACAATGGACCGATTGAAAAAAATCGCAGTAAAAATTACACTAATGTTAACTACCGAATTTAAAAAATTAATAAGCGCAACTTTACGCAAATCCTGAAAGGCGGCCATAACCGAAAGAAATGGATAGGTTAAGGCATTGGCAACCATGCCAAGACCGGTAACGGCAATTGCCTGAAAGACAATGGTGTCATACCGGTTAAACCAGGCAATCCCCACCAGCATAATATAAAGCAGTACCGAAACCAAAGCCTCAAAAGTAAAAAAGTTCTGGAAATAGGTTTTAGCGTTCTCTGGCTTCTCGCTAATTTGTTTGGTCACAAGCTGTTGAATCCCAAAATCCACAACGGTAGAAAATAACAACACATACGACAGCACGAACTGGTATTGCCCCGAACCAAATGGCTGCAAATAGCGGAATAGCATAAAATATGCCGCCGCAAGCAGAACTAAGGCCGCCACCCTCGACAGCGTCAGCCAGAAAATATTTTTTGTAATTGTGTCGCTCATAGTTCTTATTTTACCACAAAAAAATATAACACGTCAGGAACCCTACTTTGAAGTTTCCTGACGTTTTTTACATTCATTTTTATCATGAGTTGGCGCAGACTGTAGAGTTTTGCTCATCTGCCTACTAGCTACCTGCTATTTACTACGAGCTATTTTGGAATTACTTCTCCTTTTGCATACGCGTCTACTTCAGCCTGAGGAAGAATTACTACTTTTTTCAGACTATACTTTCGGTTCTTGAAAGCGGTAGCAGTCAGACCACGTAACTGTCCTCCCGAAACAAGGAAGATGGTTCCATTGGCATCCCCTTTAACCAAAGTACCATCTTTAGGCGGGGTTGGAATGCCGTCAAACCATTCTCCTATAACTGCTTGGCCAAAAAAGTAGTCCGCGCTTATGCCTCGCTGTTTAGCTACATAACTGGAAATACTATGCTTGGTACCTTCCTTAAATATATATATCTGGCTATTTCTTTCAGCCGCAAAGAAAGTACGGTCTTTTGGCGTTGCATACGCCCCAAGAGGTAAGGCGGTTACTTCGTCATCACTTAAAGTGTTTACGTTTCTAAAACTTAAACCCCTGTTTTTAAATATCTCAGCGGTAAAAGGTCTGCGGAAACCATTTTCAATGCTGTAGATAACCGGATTATTTTGTCCTTTGACCAGAGTACCATCTACTGGCGGGACAAAACCATTTTTCTCATAACTAGCAAGCTCACCAACCGGCACGCTTACAACCGCTTTTGCGGGAACTTTCCTTTGCTTAAAGGTAAACTCACTGAAGAGTTTAATTTTACCGCCTTCAACCAAATAAATTCCTGTATCTCCTTCCTGCTTAATAACCGTTCCATCTTTAGGAGGCAGGACGGAGCCTTTTTGAAACATGGCCAATTCAGCTTCAGAAATAGGCAACGCCAAAGCAGGATTCAAACCTCTTTGAGTAATCACGAAGCTTGATGCCGGATGAGGAGCGTTAGTTAAAAATACATAGGTCTTGCCGTCGGCAGACTTAACTATGGTATTGTCTATCGGGCCTAAAATAACATCTGTTGGATAGCTTTCAAATTCCGTGGGAGAAATGGTTACCTTTGATGCCAAGTTCAAATTTCTTGCAGCAGCCACAAAACTTGGAACAAGCTGTTTGGTGCCGTTTTGGATTATATAGATGGCCGGATTATTTCCAATGGCAACTAAAGTACCGTTCGGGTACCTGAACCAGGAATTAAAATATCTCCAAAAATTATAATTACCATTAAAAACGTGGGGGGTAAAGCGATAAAGCGCCGCCGTAGCTTTATTCTCCATGGTCACCATCTGGCTGGCAGGAGCGTTATACGGCTCGCCTTGGGTATTGTCTATAGAAATACTTTGCCCTACTTGGGCAGGAGCGCCATTAACCGAGGGACCCCTTCCATTGGGAGCATTAAAAGATCTCATTAAGGATTTTGCCGCTCCCAAATACCTATTATTGTCAGAATCATAATTTCCAAAAATTTGATGGTAAAAACCGGGGAATAAATTACCGCAACCTGTTGCGTCCGGACAATCAAATCCCATGGCGCGGTCTAAAGCTTTTTGTAATCGGTCCGGGGCAAAATTGTTGGCCGCGGTAATTAGGCCCTGCTCTTTATTTAAAGTCACTAAAATGACCTGGGGGTTTAAACCGCTTTGGCGCGCCGCATCCCAAATAAGTTCTGCCGCAGTGCGAAGACGTCCTAAAGCCGGCTGGGGGTCATCCAAACCTTGTTTGAGTAGAGTGATACTAGGTTCTTTCAGCTTAATTATGAACTCGGGACTGGTGTTTGCCAGCACAGAATTTTTAGCTTCCAAAAATTTTTGAATACCCTCCGGACCACCAAAAGTTTGAGTATCCGAAAAAATCTTATCATCTATTAGCTTGCTGGGATTAAAAGCGGGATCCACTTGAGCTATGGCTAAAAAAGGAAATAAAAATACAAAAAACACAGCGGTAAATGTAACCAGGGCTTGTTTGGATTTTTTCATGTCATCTCCATTGAACAAATACTGTATGTCAGGTTTGTGGAAATATCCCTAATTTGAAATACGGTATTTGAAATTTAATAATTTTTTATCTTTCGTAAGCTCCACCCTGAGAATAGTGGGTAAAGTCCTGTTTAGAAATACTAATCAGAGGAAACATATCCAGTCCCCTGTCCTTGTAAAACGCCCGGTTAACCGGATGCATAACTCCGCCTACAACCCAATAGACCGTTTGGCTACCGGGAATTTTTACGCGCGTTGCTTCCAGAGGCGGCATAAAGTTTCCTGTAACCCAGGAATTTAGCTCCCCGTCACTGAGAGTATTTACTTTTGAAAAATCATACTTGCGGTGTTTAAATATTTGTCCGGTAATGGGCAACTTTTGACCCTGAAATATCTCATATACTGTGGGCGCGGTTAAGTATTTCACTAACGTCCCATCTGCTGGAGTTACAAAAGGCCCTTTGGGGAAAGCATCCAGCTGGCTCTGGGGAAAGGATTGAATGCTTTTACCACCAAAACGTTGATTAAAAACAAAAGGAGAAATCAACCGTTTTTGCCCGCCTGATATGAGGTAGACCACGGAAGCGTCCGATCCTCTAACGACGTCTCCTTCTAGGATATTTGGAATAATTTGTTTCTCTATGCTTTTATCCACTTGGATACGGCCTGTGCCAAGCAAGCCCTTGCAGGATGACCCGCCGCACTGGTATGGATTATAAATATCTATATTCACAGCCGTGGAAATAATCCGATCGCGAATTTGTACGTTTGTTGCTTTAGGATACAAAGAACGAATAAGCGCCGCTTGCCCTACAACAAAAGGAACTCCCAAAGAAGTACCGGAGGCAAACGCGTAAGAATTCGGGGCGGACCTGTTAGTAAGCGGGTCTCGGTTTATAGTAGACAATATGCGCTTACCTGGAGCGGTTACATCCACGCAGTTTCCTCCATAATTGGAAAAAGTAGGCTTTACGTCATTCTGGTCTGTGGCGGCTACCCCAATAATCATGTTGCTATTATTGTCGTCGCATATAGGATATACCGGATTGTTGTCCAGGTTTCCGCCGGTAACTGCAACGTCATTTCCAGCTGCGGCAACTATAAGCACCCCCTTATTAAAGGCATAAGAAATAGCGTCAGCTAATGTAACATCGTGCCCAAAACCAACTCCCCCTACGCTTAAATTGATAAAACTCGCGCCATGGTCTGCCGCCCAGACAATAGCCTCAGCAACCAAAGAGACATCGCCTTTGCCAGTAGAATCAAGCGCTTTTAGAGGCATGAGAGAAATATTCCAATTTGTCCCGGCAATTCCTAACCCGTTGTTAACTGTTGCCCCTAAAATTCCGGCAACTAAGGTACCATGACCGTTGTCGTCGGAATTTGTTAAAATGGGAATTTCCTGTTTAGTAAAAAAATCATACCCAGGGACATAGGTTATAGAACGTAAATCTTCATGGGTTGCGTCAATCCCGGTGTCAATTACCGCAACAATATTGTCTTTGGAACCTATAGTTTTTTCCCAAGCCTTATCAAAACCTGCTTGAGTAATGGCCCATTCTTTGTCTATGTCATAAGGGTTGGTAGTATAACCGGGGTCATTGAGTACAATCTGCTCAGCATATACCCCAAAACTTAAGCTTAAATACTTATAATGCCCGGCCAATGCGTCTCTGACCTCCGCCTCAGGCAAGTCTGTAAGAAAAGTATATATATCATTAAAAACAGTAGCGGAAGAAAAAGTAAATATCTGACGGGCTTTGCTGTCTATGCTCTGAAGCTTAGTAAAATCGGATGCAGTGGCTAATTGAACGGTATAGGCCTCCGCAGTGTAGGCTTTTGTAGTAATAGGTAAAAAAACGCCTAGGGTAGAAACTAAAAAAACTCCCAGCGTTGCCATAAAACCATATATTCTTTTTTTAAGACGCTTTTGATTTGGTCTCATTATACCTTCCAGTCCATAAATTTAACCTAACCCTAAACAAATCTATAAAAACCGAAATGTAGCTTTTCAGGTTGACGGTTGAATCACCGGCGTTGTTCCAAATTACCGGAACTTCTTTAATCTTAAAACCCAAATGTTTGGCTATTGCCAATACTTCTATATCAAAACCAAAACGCTCAATGGTAACTTTTGAAAAAATTGCCTCGGCGGCCGGTCCGGTAAAGAGCTTGAAACCTCTTTGGGTGTCCAATATTTCCCATAGTCCCGCTACTATGCGAATAAGATACTTGGACCAGTGACCCACGGCGCGTCGATACCACTGGGCGTGCTCATTTATAGTTGCGCCTTGCATTTCTATAGATCCTATGACTACGTCAAATCCAGCAGTCAGGTCTTTAAGCATAGGCATGGCTTGGTCTATGGTGGTAGAGTTATCGGCATCCATAAAAAGTCGGACGTCACCGGTTGCTTTAAGCATGCCCTGCCTAACTACATATCCTTTGCCATGATTTTGAACATTATTTATTACGGCTAAGTTTTTCACCGTGCCTTGTAAGGACACCACTACGTTATTGGTATTGTCTTTTGCTCCGTCTATGACAACCAAAATTTCATAGCCATAGGGCTGCTCGGACAAAAAATCCCCTACTTGGCGCAAGGTGTTTTCAATTCTCTTTTCTTCATTGTAAGCCGGAATCACTACGGATAATTTTTTCATTTTATTATGTTACTGTTTTCTTTATTATAACATGGGAAACACCCAGCGACTAGCAGTTTGGACTCAAAGAGAGACCCAACTAAATGAGCCACAAGATAAGTGGCGAAATTAAGCGCTGGTTGCTGTTAGTGTAGGCCTGTGTCTTCTTTTTCCGCCCAGTCATAGTGCAAATCCAGCTCATCCACCCGCCTACTGGGGCAAGCGGACTAAATACTTTCTACTTTCTTTTACCAAGACGCTTGAGCTTGTTCCCCGTTACCAAAAAATTCTCCCCGAAGAAATAACCATTAGGGAGAATGTACTGTTTTGCTTTATTTATCCCTCTCCTCGCCGAATTACCACTGTTTTAGGGGTAGTGCTTAGAAAATCTCTGGGTATTATGACTATATTAATTTAGCATTTGAGGTCATCTCTTCTGCATAGTTCATAGCCTGCTTCCAGCTGGTAGTTATTATTGTATCCAGGTCACTATGCTGGAGAGTAAAGCCAAGCTCTTGTTTCAATTTCCGGTTGTCCGCAATAAGCAAAGACGGATCGCCGGGGCGACGCGCCCCAATTTCCATAGGAATGATTTTATTTATAATTTCCGAGGTTTTGCCAATAATTTCCAAAACGCTGCATCCTTTACCGCTACCAATGTTATAGACATTAAAAGACTCAGCATTATTTATTTTTTCTAAAGCCGCCACGTGGGCTTTAGCAATATCTAAGACATGAACATAATCGCGTATGCAGGTACCGTCAAAAGTTGCATAGTCCTGGCCAAACACGGTAATAAAAGGC
>Ga0163150_10002777_pt1 | contig 25971 bp, 24 predicted proteins | sample OliLakLV19P2IB_FD_148628 | JGI IMG/M metagenome (GOLD analysis project Ga0163150, IMG submission 148628) | Freshwater microbial mat bacterial communities from Lake Vanda, McMurdo Dry Valleys, Antarctica - Oligotrophic Lake LV.19.P2.IB | ecosystem: Environmental > Aquatic > Freshwater > Lake >...
AACCGCTTACGCTTATCGTGCTGCGATCGCGTCGATTTTTCGCCATGTTGAAGTTGCGGTGGCTTCGGGGATCGTTTACGCTTTGCCATCCTTGGCTCTCCTGGGTTTGGTGTCTTTTAGCAACCACCTTATCCCTTCAGAGCCATTTTTTTTGCAAGAGCAATCGAAAAATCACGCTACAATTGTTTGCCTAAAGTGCAGATGCTTAAGGAAGCCAAGCAAATGACATTGGAAAACAAAATTCATCCTTTTCTCAGAGCATATTGGAGTCGGATACGAGCTACTGACGTCTTGCAACACTTTGAAAAGCATGGTTATCAATTTGGAGCCTGACATGCAATCAAATCTTTTCCAGAACTGGATTCTTTGTCAAGCCATATACTTTATGACCCACTCGATTCGAACGTTCGACTGCTGCTTGGGATGACGGGTGCGATGAATTCGAGCTTGTTAGGATCCGAAATCGACTTACTCGCGGTTCTTGGAATAAGGCTGCGCTAGGCGAGCTTTTCTGGCCGTCCCACTTGGATGTAAAGTTATCAAGCGGCGAAGTCGCATTCGATCCTGACATGTATAGCGACAACTGTTTTTCCCTGATCGTGACAACAGAAATTCCCTAGCGAGCGGCGGACAGCTAGCTTTTTGCCGGTCGAGTTTCAGCGACAACTAGAATTCCCGACTTCGTCCGTTGCGTGCTGATCAAGACATCTTCACTTCAGCCCACGGAGGACTGTCATTCGTTCCCGAGATGATATGTTCAATTTGGAGCTCGGCGCAACGAATTTAGCTTCCAGGCTGTACGCTGTCTGAACTTGCTGCCGTTAGAATAGCCTGAACATTGACAAAGCACGGGCCTTCGCCTTGGGGGCTGGTTTGCACGTGCCGATACTCTAGGTCGAGGAACCGAGCAATTTGGAAATAGTGTCGACGGCCGTTAGCTCCGAGTTCGATTACTTTGCAGCCTGGGCGGCTGAAATATAAGTTGGTAAGACCGGCACCGTGTTGGGCTATGATCGTTGACGCAGACCAAAAGCTGCAAGCTTGTTGTGCCATCGTCATTTGTTCAAGCACAACTTCCTCGACATCATGGCCGTTCTCGCGAAGATTAGTTGCAATCTCTGAGTGGTTAGCAATGTAGCGACGCTGAGCACCGAAAGTTTCTTCTTGTAGAGATGGTAGGGAGGCTTGATTCGCTTTATAAACAGTGTTTTTTTGCCCACAAAGTCTTCAACACCGAATCTCTGATGGAGCGTCTTGCGGACGGAATTCTCAGTTCGCAAAAAAAAATCGCTTCATTGCATTAGGTGCGTCGTCGATCCCTGGGATGCACAACGAATCAGGCAGCATTTTCCTAGAGGGAATCAATTCGAGGCGGCAACCTGCCGGAATCATAGGATGCGAGTTCAAATGCCCGTTCATTTCACCGCACGAGGCCATCAGAAGGGTGAATGGTACGTCGATTCGAAGATTTGCAAAATATTCGCATAGCGGTAAGAAAACGCCATAGAAAAAATGATAATAGTGATTCCTTCGACCGTTATTATTGTTAAATGCAAAATGAAATGTATCCATCGTAAAGCGGAAGCAAGGTCCACTACTCTGTTATCGATCCAGAATGCAAATTGCATCTAAGTTGGACCCAAAACATTGGTAAACAGATGTAACTATTTATCACGAAAAACATCGACCGAAATATGTACTCCACGTGCATCGACTTGAGGCGCTGGAGTGCCCCCATTTTTTGTCCAGGCGTTATGCGAGTAATGGTTGGGAAAAAGGTAAGGGTTCGCTGTGCTGCTGGAGTTGAGGCTTAGCCGAAACGGAAGCAGCACAGCGAAGCGCGAATTCCGAAGGGGGCAGACCGCCTAGCGAGCTATGCGGTCGAAAATCGTTGTAGTCTTCGCGCCAGGCAGACCCGCAGGCGCGGGCATGTGCCAGGTTCGAGAATTCTTCAACGTTCAAGAGTTCGTCACGAACTCGGCTATGGAATCTCTCGGCATAGCCGTTCTCCCAAGGGCTTCCAGGTTCGACGTAGAGCGTTTTAATATCCACTTGCTTCAACCATCGTTGAATCGCTTCGGCGATGAATTCAGGGCCGTTGTCGCTACGGATGTGATCGGGCGTTCCATACATCACAAACAGCTCGGAAAGTCGATTGATAATGTCTTCCGAGCGAAAGCTCCGAGAGATATCAAGTGTAATGCAGCGACGGGTGAATTCGTCTACGATCGTGAAGCACTTCAACGTCTGACCAGTCACTGTTCGATCAAAGATGAAATCCCAGCTCCAAACATGATTCGAATGCACCGCTCGATGTCGATGACATGCATGATCACCATGCCCAATGGCCCGCGTTTTCCTTGTCTTTCTCGGCACTTTCAATCCTTCCTGTCGCCAAAGACGATAGACTCGTTTGTAGTTCACACGAAAACCCTCGAGACGCAATAGTCTCGTGATTTGACGATAGCCAAATCGCGGCCGCTTGCGTACCAACTCAAGTATCCTTAGACGAAGCTTCGCTTCGCCGATCCGTTCGCAACACCGGTAACGAATGCTGCTTCGGCGAAAGCCTAAGCCTCGACATGCCCGACGTTGTGAAACGACAAACTGCCGTTGAACTCGTTCAACAGTTTGACGCTTCGCAGTCGGGCTCAGCCGTTTCCCCGTAGAGCCTCCTTCAACATCGCTTTATCGAGCTCGGCCTCCGCCAAAAGACGCTTCAATCGCAAGTTTTCGTTCTCAAGCTCCTTAAGCCGCTTAGCTTCTTCGCTCTTCATGCCACCGAACTGATTACGCCAGCGATGATAGGTCGCTTCGCAGACTTCGAGCGTCTGTAGAACAACCGCCAAATCCTTGCCTGAACTCAACATGACGTCCGCGTCACGTAACTTAGCCACAATCTGTTCTGGACTGTGGCGATGCCGCTTCTTGCTCATAAGAAAGTCCTCCTGCCTCGACTTGAGGCAATAGACTCTCATAACATATGGACCAGTTTTTGGGGAGCATTCCAGCGCCCCTGTACATCGATACTCATAATTTGACAACGCAGACGAATTAACCGTTACGATGAGGTGTATCTTTCTTTCATCTTTTTCAACGACAATTATTGGTGATCCGGCAGTTCTGACCGACGTAGGCGTAGCTGGCAACGAAAGCGGTCGATGAATCGTGGATCGCGACGAGCCCATTCCAAGCGTCCCAAGTACCGCTATACGAATCGGTCGGATCGCTCGAAGTCGGGAACAACGTCGGGTTACCATTGTATGAAAGCTCTCAACATTCGAATGTCGTGAGGGAAATTCAGCTCAGGTTTTTCAGTTAGTTCAGAGATTTCCGCCGCGGCATGCAGTCCAGATTGAAATTTTTCAATAACAAATAGCCTACCATCATTTGCAGCAATAGTAATTCTCAGGAGCGGACCGCAATCATGTAAAACTTTCTCCAGATTACCCTGGTTTTCACACTTCACAACGCGGCCCTTAAATGGAGGCACTATATTAAACTCCTCGTCTGATAATACTATTTCCTCCGTATTTTTAAGGGAGGCTCTCAACATTCGAATGTCGTGAGGGAAATTCAGCTCAGGTTTTTCAGTTATTTTATGGAGTTCCGCCGAGGCATGCAGTGCAGATCGAAATTTTTCAATAACAATCAGTCTACCATCATTGGCAGCAATAGTAATTCTCAGGAGCGGACCTGGCATACGAAATAAATCTTTCGGATAACCCTGGTCTTCACACTTCACGACGCGGCCCTTAAATGGAGGCAATATATAAAACTGCTCATCTGTTAAGACTATTTCCTCTGTATTCTTATTCGACCCTCGCTTCTCAACCTGCGTCTTGTTGATAGGAAGACTCGTCGGTTCGTTGCATCCGTGTGAGAAAAGTGTCGCATATGCGGTAAGAATCGAGATTCTGATAAATCGCATACCTACGCAGCCTTTCAAATGATGGAGTATGCAAAATCGACAAATCCAAAGCTCTCAGGATCGTTGTCGCCGACGATCATTCCACTGCACTAGTAATCCTCCGACGTAGGACAGGGTTCCGGTTTGAATTTTGGAGGAGTTTTTAGACGATATCTTGCCGACATTCCAGTCATCGTTGTCATATTGACGACACGCGCAAACGTTGGAAACGGAGCTAGAACACCCACAATCGCATCCCCCACAGTAATTCCATTCTGCTCCGTATCAATATAACCGTTAGCCAAACTAAGCGCCAAAGCACGATTGTTAACAAGATATTTCTGAAGCTCTTCCTTCGCCTCTCCCTTCGTGCAACGACAGATTGTACCACATGCCGTCGCGACACTCCCTGCGCCCTCCATTGGAACAAGATAGGTATCATTAGCCCTACTATATACCGTTAACCTTTTTTGTTCATGTTGTACTAGATCCATGTATCCGCCAGGCGTAGCAAACCCGGACGCCACGGCGTCGGTTGGCATCACCTGAAGCACGGTCAACCTGAGGGTTACTGCGCGCTTGACGGTCGCGCAATAGCCTTCCGACGATTCTTCAATATCGTCAACTTCATTGGGCGCGGGAGTTGCCTTTGCCAACCCCCCATTCGGATCCCCTGTGTACGCACGATGAAAAAAATATGTATCAAAGAGGATTTGTTGCGTTACATGCCTGATTGTAGTGTTTAGCGTCATTCCAGAGGAATCTAGTCCCACGCATGGGTTAGACGAAACGTACTCGTACAGATCGTACGAACTCCCTTCGTACCCGATAGGATCCCTTGATATCCAATTACCGAGTGTTGAGTGCAGGTAACGGTTTCGGACTTGATAGAGGGCTGACTCTGGGTCGAAGCGGTAGCTGGCGTACGTGATCTCCCAGTCGAAGGATGGAGAGCTTGGGACGAAGCTTGGGTCGAGGACGGTGCAAGTGCCGTAGGCTTGGTAAGCGAAACGCTCTTGAACGACGCCGCTGGTGTCCGCGATCGCGGTCACGTTCCAGTTAGCGTCTTGAAGAGCATAGAGGCGCTCGTCCGGTGTGCCGTCGCGATCGCGCAATATCAGATCGTCGATATAACGAATACCCCAGACGAATTGTCGCTCAGAGGTTGTCGAGGTATCGATGCGTTCCTCTAATGCTTGCCAGTTCGAGGAATAGTAATAGTGGCGGGTGGAAATGCCGCTGGTCTTGGTGATCCGCCAGTTCTGACCGTCGTACGCATAGCTGGCAACGAGAGCGGTCGATGAATCGTGGATGGCGACGAGCCGATTCCAAGCGTCCCAGGTTCCCGTATACGAATCGGTCGGGTCGCTCGGGGTCGGGAACAAGGTCGAGTTGCCGTTGCGATCGTACTCGGGGGTGATCCAAGTCGCGCTATCCGTAGTAATGTCGGTGATCTCGTTGACGGTGTTATTCGTCCGCTCTTGTTCGAAGTCTTGGCTCGGATTGGGTGGAACCGTCTGATCGAACTCCATCCAGTTGCCCGTCGCGTCGAGCTCCCATTCTTGCTCGAAGGTCGGGCTGGTGATGGCGTTGTGGCCGCCGTTCAGGAGACCTCGTTCGAAGTCCTCCAAGCGCTGCATACCATCGTAGCCATAGAGTTCATCGAAGTTCTGGCTGTTGGCTTGGGCAACTATGTCTTCTCGCCAGATGCGATTGCTAATGCGATTATAGCCGTATTTCAGATGGACCAGATCGACAGGTGTTCCATAATTGGTCCACGGAAGATTGACCACACGACCGAAGCGGTCAACGCCGTTGTAGCGATGGATGCCACTTCCGGTTGCATAGTTCAGTTTGACTTGCGGTTGTAAATAGTCGGTCGTAACGAACGCGTTCACGCCCAGATACGTGTAGCGGCAGACTTGAGTGCCATTCCAGCGAAGAGTGCGAATTCGCGAAAGACGATCGGCATGAGTGTCGTTATACAGATACGACAAGACCGTGCCGTTAGGATAGACAATCGACTTGGGTCGGATCGTGTTGGCCGAACCATTTTCGTAGCCGTATCCTACTTTCGGAGTCGTTCCGGTATCCACAGCTCCGCCGTGTTCTTGGAACTGGGTGATAAGCTGTCCGAAATGATTGTACAAGTTGCGGACTTGGTTCACCGGCGTGGTACCCGCCACGTCAGAGTAGCTCGTAATCGTTGCGACCATGCCCCGAATTTCGTAAGCTTGGCCAATACGAAGTACGGCATCGTCTGCTCCGCTGCCAAGCGTCGTTATGGAATCAGCCGTCTGACGACCGAGTTTGTCATAGCTGTAACTATGGACGGATTCGTTTTGATCGGTCTTGGTTGTCGGTTGCCCTTGACGATTGTAAGTGTAGGTAACCTTGTCCGAAGCATCCACCGAATCAGGATACGTTTCCGAACGCAGTAATTCGTTCGAAGCGATGTCGCTGTTGGATAACGTTACACCATACGTGTAAGTCGTGACCTGGTCACCTGTCTCGGGATTCTTCGCGGTCAGGGTTACCATGAAGCCTGCCGAATAGGTTTGCTCGACCGTTACGTTCTGTTCGTTAGCAGGCGGAGTTCCGCCAGAAGTGAAGTTTTGGATCGTCTTGGTGGTTCTTCCAGCGTTATCGAAATAGGTTCGATCGACTTTGCCTGCCGCATCAACAGTTTCGAAACCTTCACCGGTATTGTTGTAGTGAATCTGGTTGACTAAGACGGTATCGCTGGAAGCGGGAACCGTACCGGGACGCGTTGGTTGACTACCATCATTGTTCGTCCCGTAATTCGCCGTCGCGATGGTCCTACCTAAAGCATCAGACCAATTGGCGGTATAACTATTGCGGCTCTTGGGTTGGGTAGTGGGACCGTTCAATGAGCCGTTGCCAGTTGCATTATCCCAACGCTGTCGGAACGTCGTCGCGGTGACGTTGCTCGCGTTGTCATACGTGGTTCCACCTTGTTCAAAGATCACATCACTGGTAATCGAACTTGGGTTGATCGGTCCGCTTGGAGTGTAGCCACTGTAGCTGGTGATCATGCGAGCTATGCCATCGTAGACATTCTTTGAGAATTGATCGCTTCCGGCTGGAAGTGTGCAGAGGACGTTTCTGCTCGCGTCATACCAAGTGTTGTCGCTCAGACTATCTCCCACCAGTCCGGTACTCGGATTCACCGCATAACGAAGTGTTCGATAGACTCGATTTCTGGCATCGAACTTCGTTTCACTTTGCGCGATCAGGTTACCAGCCGCAGTTGAATTCTTCCGATCTCGGCGAATAACTCGATTGAGATTGTCGTAGAGTACTTCTTCATAGAAACTGACTTCGCCGTTGGTGGCTGTGCGACGATTGCGGAAGTCGTATAAGAATGACGTAACGCGACTTGATGATGCATCAACGTAAGCGGTGTTCTTGGTCAGGTTGCCATCGCCTCCAGACATACCATCGTCGTAGACCATGCCGGTGATTTGCACCATGTTGTTCCCCGATGCTCCGCCACCGGTGGGATCATTTTGAGTCGCACCCGTATCGTTCGTACCGATATACACCTTAGAGGTCAGACCTCGAACATCGTAAACGGTTCGTGTGATTGTGCCACTAGTCGCAACTTCCCGGTTGCGACGCTTCATCGAATCGTAGCCATACGTCGTCTGATCGTAATTGGTTCCTGAAACTCCGGTACCGGACGGCGTCGGAATTAAATGGTAGACGCGAGTCGACGACAGAAGACAACAATCGGTGTAGCTTCGCTCCACCTCTGATACCATGCTTACCGCGTTAGGATACTTGAAGACAAGCGACGATTCGCCACCTGGGCTAACGATACTCGACAACAGACCAGCCGGATTCTCGATCTGTTCGAAGTCAAAAAACTCCCAAACGCTTCCATCGGTATCGATGAACCGGTAGACGTGATTCGTCGCGTCATGCACGAACGTCTGAAGAGCGCCAAAAGCTCCGACATAGACATCGTCGATCGAAGTAAACCAAAACGAATCACGCGGCGAGATGACGACTTGGATCTCGCCGCCATTTCCCAAGATGTCCACCAAGTAAGCGGTTGTCTCAGTCAGCCAGTTGAAGCCGTTGCCAAAATCAACGCTCGTCTTCGTTCCATCAACCCCCAACTGATTGCAATACGTTCGCGTATGTCCCCACGGCATCCCCAAGCCACTGGCGGAAATGTCGGTGACCGACATTTGAATCTCGCCGTTCTGATAACGGATCGGAAAGTCACTCGCTTCGCTTGTAGGCGATGAATCACTCGAACAGACGCTCCCTGTGCAACCGCCACCTCCGCTGTTACCGCCACCGGTATTACCACCGCCTCCACTTGAAGTACCGCAAGGACAGCGACGGCGTCGGGGCGGGCAAGTAGGCGGTGTCGTTCCTGTACCTCCAGAACCACTCGAGGTGAGCGACAGGAAAAGCATCGACATAATTTGCACCCTCGTCAGCAATATGCTAGATTCAGAATCCTAAGACGAACTGCAACCGATTCTACGAAACTCAAACTCGCTTTACAATCACGCGCGTCAAATTTTCATACGGGGTTCCGCTGACATGATCTCGAAGACGGTCTCAACCGATGCTTCCGATCGAAATACTTCAGCAAATTTGCGAATCCAGCAGCTTTGCCCGAGCATTGGCAAATCATGCGGGGTTGGGAATTTTTCTGCTAATCTTGAGTTCTCCATGCGCGAAATCGGAGTCCAGATCCACACGATCTCATCCTTAAGCGAAATCGAACAAGGAAACCTGTTGATCCAACATGAGTTTGCTCTCTTTGACAACGTTTAGCTTAAGTCAGCACTAAAATCACATGCTGGCCGCAAATTCTTTTTGGCACACAGTCCGCGAGCCGGAATCTTCGCGGGAGTGGTCGATGCGTTCGTCACCCTGTGTGACGGGATGGTCGATGTAGACGTTCCGACCAAAGTCCTACCACATCCAGGATGGCAGATGCCACTGTTGAGTCGCACTGATTTAAAGCAACAACTGGGATGGTCGGAGTACGCCTGTGTCATAGGAACCAATGGCTTCATCAACACGGCGAGGCAGTTCGACCAAATTATTCGACGGATAATCGATTTCGCTTGCGATAGCAATGTTTTGATATATGTCGCCTGTCGAGGGCTGCTTCATTCGAGGTGATCGAGACGATCCTATTGCCTTCAACAAATAGCTCAAATCCAAGCTGTTTGGTTTTTTCCATTTCCGACAAGAATGGGAGAAGTTGGTCAAAGAATGGTAAGGCAAGAATCGGATAACCATTCCACTGCTCGAACTTAAAGGATAGATTCAACTTGCCAAACTCATTTGTTGCAAGTGGACCGCCAGAAACATAAAGAGGAGAGCGTCCTAACCTTCCCTCGAATCGCACTTCACTTTGACCACCTCTAAGTACAACCGGAATCCCTTCCAGTTTCGATAGCTCGGACTTTGAGCTGTCGTATAAAATCAGGTTTAGACTTGCGTTTTGGCAAAACTCTGCTTGCACCTCGACACCATGCTCACGAACATCATCGAATAATTTGCTTCCCTTGATCGTGAGTTCGCCAGGATCAAACTTAACTCGAAGTCCCTTTCCAACAAGATCGTGAATTTTTTTATTGATCGTCGTTGGTTCGCCCTTTAACTCCATCAGCATTTCCACAGGCTTATCTGGGTTGATGTGGATCATCATCGAGCCGCCGTCATGCGTAACCTTATAGTCAAAACGGGGATCTAATTCCTTGAGATTCTCTTTGTATGCTTCCATTGCATCGGGCAGAACTGTCGGATGCTGCGATCGTACCCATCGAGCCGATTGTTCGACGGCTTCTCTAAGAGCCTTCGTGTCACTCAATTTGTTGGAAGTTGGAATGTCGAGCATCATACTCCCACTCTTCTTCCACCTTGTATCTTTTTTGAGCAGACGTTGGAGAAAGAGCCACCAACTCTGCTTTGACGTTACGTCAGCAACCACAATAAATACGGGAAGATCACGCACTCGGTTTGCGTAATACCTTGAGTATTGCGACTTGAGTGAAAACTTTGCAAAGTTTTTGTCTTTGGACAATCGGACTTTGCGTTGCCCCTTGAGTTGCACATAAAAGCTCGTGCCAGTCAGCTCGCCGTTATCCTCAGCAATTTCGACAAGATAGTCTTTTCCGTAGTCATTAAAATGCTCGTTTACGACCCAGGTGGGAGGAAGACTCGACTTAAAAACCTGCTGGGAAAGTTCGTCGATACATTTTGAGCTCAATTGCGTTGGAACATAGTAGGTTTGGCAAGCAGGTTTGCGTGCCACGGGTGTGGTAGCGATGCGTTTTCGTGATGTCCTCCTGGTTCCCCGAGTAGCGTGTACAAAGAATATATTCTATCTTGAGCTTGCCGTACTTGTGAATTCCACCGCTGCACTATCCGTTCCGGTGCTAAAAGCCACTCGACTCGCGAGATTTTTTCTTTGCATTCCCTCGCACTAGCCCTTCTCGTGTGCTCCGTGGCCGGCCAATAATTCTCTGATGCGAGGGAAGCAAAAGGAAACGCCTTCCGAAGCAAAGGGAAACACGCGTCGTGCCGTTGTGCTGCAATGAACGTTTACTGATACTCCATGCAGGACTTGGCCGATTCGCATAGTGTCGAGTAGGTCACGGCTAGTGCGTAGCTCGACGATCATGATTACTTTCCAATGCTAGGAGGGTGTGTTCCGGGGCAAGAATGTCTAATTCATTTTCCATGTTCGTAGCTAAACACAGGGTCCGAGAAGAATCGTACTTGAGGAACGTGACGATGATATTCTCGCACAACAGAAAAGTCTTTTTGCATATTCAGATTTTTCATGGTTTGTTGCTCAGCTCGTTTCTCAAAATCTATTCGCTCCTTGGTTCTTAGACCTAGCTGCAATACCGAAGCTTCTGGCGTATTGTCCATGCCCGGTAAAAGTAGCGTATTAAGAACCGCGTAACCGGATGACAGTTTGTCTTCATCAATAGGGCAGTACCCGACGAGATAATACGCTCGTCCAAGAGCAGATTCAAAGAACTGAATTCCAAGCGTATCGCTAATCCTAATCTCCGATCCCAAAAGCTCTTTCCAAAACGAACCTACGGGAACTTTCGGATCGCACCAATTCCAAAGCCTTATTGCCGGTTGCCCAGACGGTAGGATGACTGGGTCGAAAAGTTTCCAACGATATAAGCACGCGAAGACTTGCCCCTTGCTCAAATAGTGCTCTGGCTCAACAACCGTTCTCTCTTCTAGTCTTCGGATAAAATGGTCGTCGTCACGTAGGTTGAAAGCGACGACGAATTCTCCATTTGGAAGCGTCACTTTAGGCTTGGATGGCGAGCAAGCTATGAACCCTTTCACGAATTCCAGTACACGAATCCTAATCTCAACGTGCGAGCAAAGATCAGCGGTTGCAATGACTTCTACATCGACCCTTCTCAAAACCACTGGTGTAATATCTCGGACAAGTTCTCGAAACAAAAACGTTCCAAGCCAGTTCGCCCAGTTGAATGGTCCGTAATAACTGCAATAAAAACCTTGTTTTTTGGCGGTTGCCAAATCTTCGAGCTTTTCTCCGCGAAGTTCTGGTGCCAGTGCAATGCGTTTCCACGCATCTTGAATAGACTGAACGACTCGTTCAGGTGCTGGGTCACATTCAATTATCTGATAGGTTGGAAGAATCGCCTCTTTCGCAGTAATGGAGGCGGAGATTTCGCGATCTCTTTCGTACTCTCGCTTTTTCATATCTCGTAGCCTCTTCTTTTTTTGCTTTCGCAATTGGCGTTTTTCTGTTGGACTACCCATTTCTCGACACTCACTATTGGTTCGACTGAAGTATTTGCATAAACACCACTCAATTCTAGCAAAGAATAACGCTGTTCTCATGGGACCTACGTTTTAGTGTTTTTGGGGCGAAAAAATCATCGGAGCGAACCCTCGCGGAGAGATTGATTATCCAGATTGGTTTGGCAATGTCGTCGGAAGGCTAGGCCGTCATGTATTCGGGCTCTCCAAGTACCGTGCACAAAGAACAAATCCCAACTTTACTCTGCCAACGTTGCGAATAGCCACCATCATCCAATGTTCTGCCGTGAGATACAAAACGTCATCGACCTTGAATTCTACTGGATACCATTGGCTCATGCACGTTTTCCTACACTTCCGTCGTTTGCAAACTGGTGGCCCCAGAAATACATGTACGTGAATTCCCCTCCGAGAGCGATACGTTGGATTAGGGTAGGTGGTCGAGTATTGAGTTCCTCGTAAAGTCGCAATTATATCTTGCCGACTATTCATCGTAGAGAGAAATCCAGCTGTCGCGTGATGGCGGTGGCCATCCACATTCACATAGACGCTGCTGGGCAGTACGCGTCGAACCTTGCGAGCTTTCTCCGAAAGCTTGACCTATCGCTACAGATCTCGATCGGAGAGCCCAAACGCAATAAGGATTATCAAAAAGCGTTCTTCGCTAAACGTACTTCGGATGATACTGAAAGCATGGCCATGGCACGTTTCGGTGTTGTGGAGCGGCCAGCGCCTACGGAGGCAATACCGACTGAATTCTTGGTGCTTCGTGAAATCACCTCAAGGCTCGAGAGTCAGGTCCGAGACACGGTCCGCGCTAAGAATCGACTACACAATCTCATGTCACGCGTGTTCCCAGAATTGGATACGCTAGTTGTCAACTTATGCTCGAGCTTCATCTGCGCGTTGCTCAAAAAGTATCCCACGCCAGAAAAACTTGCCAAAGCGAGACTGAGCTTGCTGAAGCTCATACCGTATCTGAAAGGCAATGTAGCCGAGAAGCTGCACGCTGCGGCCAAGGAATCTGTCGGCTCCTTAAAGGGAGATTTCGCTGAGAAACTCGTCCTGCATGCAGTAGAGCAGCTCGAAACTGAGTTGAAACAACAGGCGAGTTTGGAAAACTTACTAGCAGCAGCTTATGATGCTCTGCCCATTACATCTCATAGCCAGATCATGACCATCCCTGGAATCGGAAAAGCCACGGCCGCAGTGTTAGTAGCCAAGATGATTTCGATCACTCGATTTCGAACTCCGGAAAACCTCGTCGGCTACTTTGGTATATTTCCAAAAGAAGAAAGCTCGGGCGTTGATAAGTCGGGCAAGCCACTGCCTCTTGGGACTCAACACATGAGCCACAAAGGATCTGACATCGTTCGTAAATACTTGTGGAATGCCGCCAAGAGCGCAATCCAACACAACCCCGCCGTTCGCGCTTTGTACGCCAGGCTCAGAGCCAAGGGTGTTCGAGGAGATGTCGCCTTGGGGCACTGCATGCGAAAACTTCTACATCAGGTTTTCGGAGTCTGGAGTAGCGGTCAACCGTACGATGAAACAAAAAGTTTAGGACCCAACCAAGCTAAAGTAGCTGCGGGCCGCAAACCAGGAAATAACCCGGACCAATCAGCGGTCACCGCAGCCAATAACACTTTAGCATCAAACGGAGTATCCCATCAATCGGACTCCACGAGCAGTTCTGGTATAAACAGTGAGCGCAGCAAAAAGGATCCTTCGGTAACACCCAAGGATCCTTCGCGAGAATCTTCCCGCCACGACTCGGCTATACCTTGTCGAGTTGCTCGCCAGCAGAGCTCAACTCCGATTCGCCGAGCAGGTTCTATTCTACTGCGAGAACCCAACAAAAAACAATCAGAATCTTTTTGCCACGCCATTCCTAAAAAAAACGCAACGTTCCAATGCAGAAAATGCTGACACCGGACAAAGCTCGCGAACGACGAATCGCACGCAAAAAAGCAACTCAATCAAAAAACCAAAAAGAGGCGTCATCACGCCCGACGCACCTTGACTTTAATCGGTACATCTTACCCGATTTCGTCGCCATTTCATTATTGCATCACGGAACGTTGGTTTTGCGTCGCCGTACCAAACTCGTGATACCGAGTACCGAAGCACAAAGCGCTATTGAAGATGGTTCCGGGATGGCGTGAACGCCTTCGGTGAACGTTAGGTCGCCTGCTTCGACGAGTCCCGATGCGCCGTACCTCGTGCCGCCTGCATAGGAATCAATCGTTGAGGCATGAACGAAAAATGTCGTATCTAAAGATTGAAGTCGAAGAGTATATGGATTCCCGGGCACGAGCGCGACCGGCGAATTGAGATCAAAGTGAAAAAAAGACGGTTCGGTTCCAAAAACATTTACCGGCGAAGATGAACCCAAAACCGCACCATTGAATCCATTGCCTTCGAGCACGTCCAGCCGTACGGATGAAATCTGCCCGAACGTTTGAATCGAAAATTCAGCGGCGTCAATTTTAGGAAGTGTAGGCGTAAAAGATTGTCCGACAGTGACAAGCGTAACGCCAATCGTGGTTCCAACATTTTGTTGATCGATAACCGTTATCATCGCAGCATCTGCCGTATGGGTTAGAAAAACGATCAATCCGAGCGATAGCAACGCAAGAATGTTGCGTATATTTGAAGTTTTTTTCGTCAGCATTTAAGTCCCTTTTTGATGTTGGTCTTGAAGTAAAAGCAATGAGTGCGAATGAGTATTGACGGTAGTTCAGACGTTGCGATTAGGCAATCGATAGTTTGAGGCGACGAACTCGTTCTTAATCATGTTAGGGAGGCAATAGGATGCGGAATTGACGTCTTCTTGCTTCCTAAAAGGCTAGTTCTACCAAAACTCCTTGCTAAATGCCAATAATGTGGAAAATGGACGCCGGACGTAGAGCGATCGATAGAATTGGCGGGCACCCATTCGCAAAGGTGGTAATGTCGTCGGAAGATAAGACTGCCATGTACTCGGGCTCTCCCGAAACCGAATACATCACAGATCTCTGTTCCGACAGTGCTACCTTGTTTTCCTCAAAATCGACTAACCCGGTTGAGATCGGTTCACACGTAATATTTGAAATTATGTCGCCTTAGATTGCGAGGTAATTCTGGATGGGCTAGTAGAACCCTCTACCATTGGATCGGAATACTTGACTGTGTGAGAGGCGGCGATCCGCCGCGTGAACGACGCCGACATTGCAGTCGGCCTTTTAATAATCAGCAACCCTCACACGGATTGGCTTGAACCTCCGACAGTCAGAATCTTCAAAAGCAAAAACCCCGTCAGACTGGGGCAGGTAGTCCAACGGGGCACGTGAGCCCGAGACGGGGCAGGTCTCAAGAGCTCTTGGACAAAATGTTAAGTAAACCGGAAGCAGATTACAAGTGTCGCGATTCTCGAATTAATTGCCCAGGCCGCAACTCGCGTTGATCGGCGTTTCAGCTTTTAAGCGGGTCGTACATGCGACACCCTATTATTTGGTCGGTGCCGTTCACGGCCACAGTTTGAAGTTCTCTGCAAAGAATTACTTCACCAGTGACGTTAGCGCAGGCTTCAACAGCTGCATACAATCGATCAAAATTGCTGCCAGAGGATTTAGGAATTTCGCAAACTATCGAACTCGAATACTATTCTTCTGCGGCAAGCTCGACCTCAGTCAAACAATCCCGAGCCACTAAAATGCTGGAAGAACCATCGAGAGTAAATCGGAATACGGTTGGCGAAAACTGCCTCGTCCTTGTCCCCGTTTGGATCGAAAAGATTCCGTCCGATCTGTGCATACTTGAGGTCGATCGAATCTAACTCATTCCCATGCTGAACTAACCGATCGAAGCACTCGAAAGCTAGTCCAAAATTCTTGGCGTAAATCGATGCGGTTGCCTTCTCGAATAATGATACCATTTCATCATGTGTCATGATTGGATTCCGCTGCGAAAATTACAAGTCAATATCGGTAAGTGTTCCATCAAAGTACTTTTGCATGCACTAAGATACGGCAGTCCGATGCTTACTTAGAGTGGCTCGAATCTGGATCGGTCCACGTTTTTGCATTGATGATCTCGTCTACCTGTTCAAGCAATTTTTCCATCACTGTTTCATCGCCATCGTCCTCGCAAAGTTTTCCAAAGCAAACTTGGAATGCTTCTAGGACTACTCCGCAGTCTCTGGTTTTGTGCCTACGATTTCCGAAACTCAAGAAGTTTGGTTACGATCAAAGTCGATTTTCTGTATGGGTACTTGGCACGTGGGTCAAACGTTTCAGAATGGCCTTTTTCGATGGCTATACCGCAACGGATGTTTCCAAGGTGGAAATCGATACGACGCGTGGTTTGACCGCTTGCACCCACGTGATAATGCTGGCGAAGCTTTCACAAGTCACCGATAAATCTGCGTCTCGCAGCATTCGACTCGTTCTGGTAAATCCGGTCGAATCGAGACTAAATTGAAGAAGGGTCTGGAACGCAGCCCGACTGATGCTCACCCAATGTGGACTTCGAAGCTCGCTTACGTGGGGAGCACAGTCGCCATTCAAACAGCCAATAGTTGCCACGCGGATAGGGCAAACTCAGTCTGAATAACGACTCTCGATCGAATCCTTACTGTTGCACAGGGCGGCCTTCAACTGACACCATGAGAAGAGCATCAACGTGCCAGTCAAACCCACTCAACGCATGAGCCGCCGTAAGGAAGCACGAATCAACCGATCCAAAATGGTCACGATCAAAAGCATCATTGTGTTGGGAACGATGGTGGACAACCGCCCCCCCCTCTTATTTTCGATTACACATACTTTTGAAACAAATCAATGGGTTATCTTCCCTTCCTTCAGGAAACGAAAATGCTATCAGCGCGAAATTTACAAAAAGCCTTTGAACACTTGATGACCACGCAACAAGACCAAGATACGGTCAACACTGTGATGCGGTCGAAGCTTGAGAATAAGAATCTATCGTTTCATATTGTTGCACCAGATCCGGATTTTTTTTGTCCTGTGTTGGTTGACAATGGCGATGGCGATTATACAGGACTGGTTGCGATTCGAATCAACATCACTGTCAATGAGGACTAGGACGTCACGCGAGCGACACGCGAGCAAACGAACCTGCACAGCGTCCACTGCATGGTGACAACTTGACCAGTTACCTTCCCCCACTTCCCCGGAACACAGTACTTCAGCAATCCAGTTCCAAGTCAAAACAGGGAAAACAAATGGAATGGGAAACCATCAAAACGAGGCTCGGCGACATCGACATCGAACCTCGAGACTACCAAGCGAGAATCATTGAGAAGACCGTAAACATGTTCCTCGGCGAGTACCGAAACGGCGCGAAGGAATTGGAACTTGCGGCACGATCCGTCATGATTGAATCGCCGACCGGAAGCGGCAAGACAACGATGGGCCTCCTCATTGCCAAAACAATTCAAATGTTAACCGGTGCAAGCGTTGGGTGGGTCGCCATGCGAGAAAACTTGCTCCAGCAGGCAAAGAACGAAGCGGATCAACGAGGTATAGAAATCGAACCCGTTCACTTCATTTCGATGTTCGCAAAAGCACCACCAAGCAACATCGATCTCTTAATCGTGGATGAATGTCAACATGACTCATCGAGCAGTTGCACGCACATCCATAATACGATCAAGCCAAAATGGATACTCGGATTGACGGCAACGCCATTTAGAAGCGACAAGGTTCGACTCTGCTTTGACAAGATCGTCCGTGATACCGGAATCCATCAATTGATCAGCGATGGTTACCTGAGCAAATTTGATCACTACACAGTACCACGTTGGGATGTGGAAGCGCTCGCCGACTGCTATTGTGCCGAACCAAACCGCTGGGGCAAGTCGATCTACTTCTTCCACAAACTATCCGAGTGTTTCGAATTCCATCGGATTTTAAGAGAACGCGGAGTTCGATCTGAAGTCGTAACAGGCAATAGCGACCGCGACTCCCAACTCAAAGCCTTTCGCAACGGAGATATGAAAATCCTGGTGAATTGTGCCGTCCTCACGGAGGGGTTTGATGATCCAACTCTCAAGACCGCTTGGGTACGACCGTCGTGCAAAGGGCCAACGATTCAAATGGCTGGGCGAGCGTTGAGAAAACATGCCGACTTTCCAACCAAGCAAATCGTCCAATGCGGCCAAACCCCGCACCCCTTTGTAAGGACGGCAACCGCAAACCAGCAATTCCTTTGGCACCCCGATGGCTGGCGATCACTCAAAATCAATCCCAAGATCGATCTGTGTTGTCAGAATGTCTGCCATGCAATCGCGAGGACCGACGTCACGTTGCCCAAATTTCTACTTAAGAAGAAGCAGTACCAAAGACCCGGCCGTGGGCTCACGGTGTCCCTTCTCGTCACCAGTTGAGGTTGATTCGCATCACGACCACTCAGTTGGTATCACGGCAGTTTCGTCTAGGCGGTCACGCGGCGCGTGACCGGGACTGTCGAACTACGCAGAGGTAACGGCGTTGGCTGCGCCAACGCCATTACCTCGCTTCGTTCCCCAGTCCAAGCAATTGAAATCTCTTTCAATGGATGAAAGGAGTTATTGTCACCAGTCGGTTTAACTAGATTACCCATCTACCACGAGTTGGTTCAAGCTCGTTCAGTATTTGCGGTGATGATTTCAGTAACCGGTTCGTAATGAGTGTGCCAATCGATGGTTTTGGGTTACCAAACATCTACTTGAGCCTGCTCCGTCACATTTGCTCCAACGGTGCCATTGGATATGCGAAAGCTTTTCGATCTTCACTCGCTCTCGGGACTGGAAGCGATAACGTCAGGTTCTCAATCGTCCGTGCCTTAGACGGCTTTGGAAACGACGAGGGTTTTGCCGCGCTGAGACAACGCTTTGAGGCAGCCGCCAATTCATGGGCAAGTGTCCATGAAGCACAAAGCTTTTTCAAATTACTGGTGAAATTGCACCATCGAAATCAAGTGCGAGTGAATTCCACGATGATTGATCAACCAATGGTCGATGACCAATCTATCCACACGCTAACCGTTGGAACGAGGCCAAATGAGATTGGGAGCCCAGTAATTACTGCATTCCATAAAATGACCGGGGACGTCTCGCAGTTATACGGACTTGCAAACGTGGATGCACTTTCTGCTAAGCGGCAACGAACCTTACCAGTTCGATGTTCAGTATACGACCTGCTAAATTTTGCGAGCGAGGTTGCAACACATTATTCGATGGACTCTGGTGCCAGGTCCGCACAAGCTTGGCTCGGTTCCCTGATCAGCAGCGAGTACGATATTGAAGGGTCTCGTGACTCATACAGCGATTTCCAAGACTTTTTCATGCATCGAAAATTGGACGGGAAAACCGCCTTGGAGCTTCAGCAATTGGCCTCGTAGTCTTGGATTCATTGGACTACCGACTTTCAAAGCGTAACAGTCGACTCGGACTGTTACGCAATCCATTATTACGGACTCATAACACTCAACACCGGACGTTCAAGGTGAACTCTTCGATGCGACTTACAAGTGATTGCAATAATTCTTTCCAGAATTGTTCAACCGAAGCTGGTGAGATCGCAATACACAGTAGACCGAAGAGGCGACTAGACCTTCCCAAACTCAACGGAACAAAAAGGAAGAGCCTTCCTTGGTTTCCTTTCGGCCAACACGAAAGCAGGAGAAACACTTGTGTCGTCAGTCAGTGCTTCGGGACACCACGGTACGAAAAAACGAGCTTCGAAGCTGTCCCGCCAACGTGTCCGTCGACGAGTTGTATTGTGATTGGACCCACCACTCAAAAATAGAAAAGGAATTTCTAACCCCAATACAGCCATCGAAACAGAATGAAATGGACAATTTCACCACGAACAATGCGACGTTAGCGGAAATGATCGAACGGAAACGCCAATTCCGAGACAAAGTGAAATTGGAATTGAGTGGATACGAACGAGAGTTGACTGAACTGGAATCGATCGCGCTGACGCTCCATCAATCCGAACAACCAATCCATCCGATCATGCTTACGATGCGAAAGTGTCAGTCGGCTGTCGTCCCACTACTACCAACCAATTCGACCTCCATTCCATTGTATGCTCGAGTCGAACAAGCGCTACGTTATATTGGAAGAGCGTCAGGTCCTGGTGAAATCTTGGCATACTTCGAAATATTCAGCAAAGATCGGCTTACCGGTTATCGTCGGCAGAAGATGCGGACACACATTTCAACTGCTATGGAGCGAAAAGAAAAGCTGTTTCGCAAGATTCCAGGGACCTGCAAATGGGAGCTTATTGAATGGTCGGTTTAACTTGCTTTCGAAGATTCGCAATAGTCGTATACTTCGATTGAAGTGTCTCGAAAATTTTCGAAAGCATTAGCCCTGTATAATTACCTTGAAGATTGGGATGATCTACGAGTCGTCGAATCAAGACGAACTGATTGTTGGCCATCGCGCTTATCACGTGCAGTAAAGCATTGTTCAGAACATGACTGAAGATTGGCCCGTTCAAAAACAGCTGCACTCTGTTTTGTGCGCGTCGGCTCAATGACGAACCGATCCTCAACTGATCTCTCCAAAAAACGGAGGTCGTTGCATTGAGTACGAATTCAAGATCATGATCAACTAGCAGAGGTAATACCAGCGAGAGGCTGTTATGAAGCACTAAGCTTCTGATTGGTAGCCCAACCATCCAGGACTTAATCTCGGGGACGAGCAAACCGACATGTTCATGGTCCGTAAGGATTCTCTCCGAATCAAGAAGGGAAAGTACCGGACAATACTTCGAGACGATCTCAAAGGGTAAAGGTGATTCCGCCCCCCACCACGCTTGTCCATTCCTGGTCATCAACCGCATCAATCTATGCGAGTCGATGACCGACAAGTCAGTTCGGTCAGACCGCATTGCATCATCCTGAAGTGCTTTCAACAAGTTGTCTGCAGCGGATTGCCAATCAGCTATCGACAACGCTGGCTCCCGACGGATACTAGTAATTGGTGTTTTCGAAACGAATGCAGGAACGAGCTCCATTTTGAACGTAACCAGCTCCTTTCGGAGCGCAGCGACCAATGCATCTGAATCAATACCAAGCGGTCCACCGCCGCATTCTTCGCCGATTGAATCTGTCGTGTCGCGATGACTACTCAAATATTACCCCTACTATTTGGAGCAAGTAAATTCAGAGTGACTGGGTGATTGCATCCCACTCGATCGCCATCTCGACCATTGTTTGAACGTGGGAGTTTGGTGTGACGGGCGTTTGATCGTTGATGTATTGAGCACCCAACCAATCACATACAGGTCGAGCAATCGCTGGCGCAACGGACAATCCCGTTTCACACTGGCAAATTAGAATTGAACATTCGATTGATTTCACGAAAGAGACGACCTTGGTCGCTTGGTTTCCAGGCATGAGTATCTGGACGCGTTGGGTATCGGTCTTCCGATCTATGTCATGAAACATCAAATTGCTGAGTCTGATACACAATTTAGTCAGCGGAAAGTTTACGAATTTAGCTCCAGGGTATCGGTAGCTAATCAATGCAAACGGCTCTCGAACGAAAAACTGGTTCTCCAGTTCGAAGCGGCTCAGTGCGTAAACGCGATTGATCATCGTTGAGACAAATCCCTTGAAGGTGGTGGCACACTCACTTGGGTCAGGGGTTACAGCACGTAAGTAATTTGTAGGATTCCACCGTTTGTAAACTTGTGCACGGTCAGAAATTTGCCATCCGTAGCACAGCTCTATTTCCGACTGCACCCCTGCGATCCATGGCTCGGTGTAGGGGTGGCGCAGCAATACATCCGTGATTCAGAGGTCTATTTTGCTTCGGTTCCGGCGACAACTCGTTCTTGGGATGTTCTTTGTTTCTGCCCTAGGTAGCCTTCGGTGGTGGGAATGCGAACACCATATTATTGCCTTGCTCGCATACGATCCTCTTTCTAAGGACGAGCAGTAGGCCCCCATCTCGTTAGTGAGTGATAGACCAAGCGCGCTTGGAACCGTATCCAAGCTGCGTTCCTTCGACGAGATAAAAAATCTTGTCGTCCGTAACATCGTCTTCGTCATCGGTATCGTCTTTGTCCTTTGCCGCATCTTCGTCGGTCATTTCGTTGATCTCTTCGCCCGAGCAAACGCCGTGAAGGTCGTATTCGAACGGCCAGCTCTGTTGCGTCATCAATCGGACTTCTGCATCGCCACCGATCAGGTCTCGGTACTCTTCCAGGTGTTCAATCAATTCGTCGATCGTCATCAGGTGTTCCCTTATGGTGAAAACGTTGATATAGAAAGGTCTGGGCTATCTGGTTTTGAGGAAGAATCGCAACACGCAGGACGCGATGGTTACTGGCCCAATGTTGCAAGGAAGCAACCTGCGTATAATCGTCCAAATTGGCATTACGAACTTGGATGCAATATTATTGAGTATGGTGTCGTGCATGGACTTGCCGAACCCATTCCCGACATAGGTCAGAAATGAGATTGTCTTGCGAGAATTGGATCGTCACGCGTACAACATCCTGCCATTCCGTCAAAATTAGGAAGTACTCGAAACAACCGCAGGAATATCGGAGTGTTTCGAGGCTAGTACCTTCCAAGATCGCATTCCTGCGGTGGCTCCGGCTCGTGTTCACACTCACACACGGGCTGGAGCCTCTCCGTTGCGGCAATAGTATGCAACGAGCCAGGAATCATGAACCTCCCAAAGGACGAAGCTATCGCGGCTACCAAGCGAAAGAATCGAGCACTCCGAAAAATAATTCGACTCGAAGACGTCGATCCCATTTTCAAAATGCTTGTCGTCGCGATCATAGACAAGCTCAACGCCCAAAGCGGTTACCGGGTTGCGTGGCCTTCGGTTCCGACACTCGCGAAGATCATCGGGCGAAGCGCGAGAACGACCCAACGATGCCTGAAAAAGGTATATGCGTCAGAATTCTTTACTGTTCATCGTTTCTCGCCAGAACGTGCTGTCACGTTTATGAAGGAGAAGTTCGATATCGATGTGAATCTTGGACGTTGCCGGAAGTTTGGTCCAAACGTATATGAAATTAACACTGAGCATGCCCTTTGGAACAGTGGAGAGAGGTTTCCGAAGGAGGTTGCCGAAGAAATTCGCAAGCTTGCCGGAACCTAATATCGAGAAAATTCAAAACAATGCTTTTAGCAATGTCACCGGTGTCATTGCTGGAGCGATGACACCGGTGACATTCAAAAAATGAGATTTTTAAAAGTTGAGTCATTCATTCTTCATTCACTCAACTTTTAAAATTTTCATTAATAGTGGCTCGCGTTGCGAGACACTGGCCTCGCTAGGCGAGGCCCATAGCACAGTCCCACCCTCCACCCGATAACAGATTTCCCAAAAATCAAACCAATTCCATTTTGATGGGAATGGGATCGTGCGAAGCACGATACAGACTGTCGCACTACGTGTGGCAGCTGATGTTGGCTACGCCAACATCAACAGCTCACACTCCGTTCCCCAGTCTAGGTTTTTTTCAAGATTTATACAACAGATCCAAGAGGTCTGGAAATTAATCCCTTGGGATTTCCTTTTCTTCCCGTTGCACCGGAGGGCCGTCTACGCCCTTCGGGCTATCCTTGCCATCGAACGCGAGGAGAAACAAAGGAAGCCCATTCGTTGAATCATTATCGGAAACCATTTGTTCTGATTAGGGAGGGGTTGGTTTGGACATATTTAAGTAAATCCAAATATCTTGAGACTACTTTCTTGGGCTTCCTTTACGTTCCGTCTGCATCAATTGGCAGGCTACGCCCTTCGGGCGATCCTTGCCGTCGAATGTGAGGAAAAGCAAAGGAAGCACATTCATTGTCAATCGCGTTTTACGTTTTAGTTGATCTTGAAACGACTCGTCTAACTTGAATTGGGTTCCACGATTTGCCCGAAGGCAAATCCCACGCTCCACCCTTGAGAAGATAAATCTCCGATTGGAAATCCACGGTATCTCAGTCATGCCGGGCATGACCGGGACTGTCGAACTTCTCAGGCCTACTAATGTTGGCTGCGCCAACACCAGTAGGCCTGCTTCGTTCCCCAGTCCATGCGACTACATTATTTTTTCAATGGGAGCCTGGCCTGCGACATGTTACTTTGGGCTTTCGTTTGCGTTCTTTTGTCATCAAGTTGAGCAATCGGCCCGAAGGGCCACGGTTGCAATCGATCGCAAGAAAATGTAAACGAAAGCCCTCGTCAGTGAAAATGCAGGGGAAAACTAGCTTCGTCGATGGAGCACACGTTTTACCTGAACTGGGTTCCAAGGCTTACCAAGCCGAGTGGTTTGATTTTCTCCGTTTAGTGTCCGAGCAATTGCTCTGTACGAGAACCCGCAGTTTCGGAGTCGAATAAGTTCCGGTAGCAAATCCGCGTATGCCTCTGCCGCTTTCTTTGACGTAGCTGCAGCACCAAGTGGTTGACCCTTTTTGGACGCTTCGGGAGAAATGGGTTTACACCTAGGATGTCGCGAACCTAGTAACCCGCCACGGGCTCGATACGCCCTCAAGGCATCCACCGTTCTCTGGGAGATACGCCGCAGCTCGTCAGAATTTATTGCCGAGATAATATCGAGTACGATTCGATTTGCGTACGGCATCTCCGTGACCAGGAGTTCGATATTTGAGTTCAATATGGTACTGGTCAGTATTGAGTCCCGCGAAAGACGATCTAGGCGTAGGACAACGATCGTTGCTTTGTTGCGCCGTGCATGTGCAATCGCTTGAAGGAGTTTAGGACGATCGCATTTCTTGCCACTTTCAATTTCAGTGTACTCGGCGAGCATGGTAGCACCTTCCTTGATAGCGAAGGCTCGTACGCCTGCGATCTGCGCCTCAATCCCTAATCGCGATTGCGCTTGCCTATCCGTGCTCACGCGATAGTATCCGATAAAATTTTTCAAGATCACGCTCCTTGTAAATCTGCAAAGACCTCGATGCTCCAAATTATGGATGGCTTGACAGAGGATTCGCCGGTTGTTGCGTCGCGATCATATAGTCCCAAGAAGATCGCGCAAGCGGCGTCGTCCCGATCGATGATCCGTATTTCCCCTTCTTCAATATCCAATTTTGGAATTTGCAATTGCTGATGAATCGATTTGAGGAGTGAGTTGGTTACTTCGTTAGCTATTCGGTTGAGATCGGTTTTCAAGTTTTTCTCCGGGATAGAAACGGGGTTCGGGATGGATATCCAAGGTTATGTAGCCCCCTGTTGCGAGAGAATCTCGTTGGCTAATAGCGATCCACAATGAACGCTTGTATGTTACTGAGGGCAGTTTTCATGATTGAACAGGATCTGGCGCCGCGCTCGACTTCCGTCGCTATCATTTTTTGCTCGTCGTAGACGCTTCGGGCGACTTTCGCGGCCGTCCTGGTCGTCGCTTAGTTAGCGCCGCGTGTTCGATTGATGTTTTTGATATTGCTTTGGAAGCATTAGGTGCAGGCAATTGTTCTGCTGGGCTCTGTTGCGATTCGAGATAGGCTCGCGCTCCTGCTAATAGGATTGCCAAAGCTGTTTGCCCAGTTGCCTTTCTTTTCAACTCGATCGCTCGGTCGAGTTCGGGAGGGATTCCTAGTCGAATTGGTTGCCGTCGACTATCGATTGCTGGTAGCTCAAGTTGCGCGATGAGTCCCGCGATTGCGATAAGCGCATTGTGCCGGTCCGGAGCTGCATCGCTTGGGCTTCCTAAGCGCTTCAGCAGTTCTTTATCTTGCGTCGTAAGCCTAAGGGTGGCGAATCGGCGTTCGCGCTTGCGTGGACTAGTCATGGCTTGCTCCTTTTAGTTCGGGATTGGAACAGAAACCTTTTCCCCCCCAAAAAAACATGCAAGAAATTTTGATGTAAGCCAATTGACGACGGACAGGGGTGGTTCAACAGCGCCGATGAATTGTGGCCGTGGCAAGCCATAAGTGAACTCGACTCGTCAATTTCACGTTGACAGCGATCAGCCGCCGCCATTTTCACCAAATGGCGTGAATGGAAAATGCGTCTCCAAATGGAGAAAATGGAGTTTCCCACTCGGCCACGAATTTATGAGCCGTTCAATACAAAACTGCACTTTAGGCAAACAATTGTAGCGTGATTTTTCGATTGCTCTTGCAAAAAAAATGGCTCTGAAGGGATAAGGTGGTTGCTAAAAGACACCAAACCCAGGAGAGCCAAGGATGGCAAAGCGTAAACGATCCCCGAAGCCACCGCAACTTCAACATGGCGAAAAATCGACGCGATCGCAGCACGATAAGCGTAAGCGGTT
>Ga0163150_10002779_pt1 | contig 25967 bp, 13 predicted proteins | sample OliLakLV19P2IB_FD_148628 | JGI IMG/M metagenome (GOLD analysis project Ga0163150, IMG submission 148628) | Freshwater microbial mat bacterial communities from Lake Vanda, McMurdo Dry Valleys, Antarctica - Oligotrophic Lake LV.19.P2.IB | ecosystem: Environmental > Aquatic > Freshwater > Lake >...
CAAGGGATGGCTCCGATGCGCCAAAGGCGCTCGGCAACCCGCCGGACTGATCGTCTGGTGGGTTGTTTTTCTTCAACTTTGGACATCGGAGTGATGCCTCAAAAATCCAATGCGAAACGGGTGTCCGTTGAAACTTCGGTTTTCTATACGTAACGATAAATAGTCAATTTTGACCCACAGATTTTGCGGAAGAGCCAAACAAGTTGCATAGTCATCGAGGAGCGACTACAACGAAAGAACTTGTACGGATACTAGGGCAACGCTGAGGAGCGACCCGAGCGCCGATGCAAGTGCAGAAGTTAGAAGAGGGTGGTCAGAAATGGCCATCCGCTCGCAGCAAGGTTCGTACGAACAATCATGTTGAGCGTTGCAATCGCGTCCTTCGATACCTGGAATAGGTACGCTACAAATGGCGACGTCGACGAACGATCGTCCGCTACAGCCTGCTACAATTTGCAAACTGGATTAAACGCAAGGAAAATAAGCCTGCAATCGCTACCTAGCGCCAAAATCGTACTGGCGATCAGCGAGACGTATCGTTTTTTTCGTGAAATTTCATTGCAAACACACTGAATACTTCAAAAAACACTTTTGAGAATCATTTCGCCAATTCACAATGTTTGAAAGACTGATATTGAGAATGATAAAACACTTGACAGCAATTCTGTTTTTACTCTGCTGGTCCATCGGTTTGACGCATGGTGCTGAACGGCCCAACATCCTTTTTATCGCCATTGATGACTTGAATGACTGGGTTGGCTGTCTCGGCGGTCATCCTGATGCCAAGACACCGAACATGGACAGGCTGGCGCAGCGTGGGCTGTTGTTTCGAAACGCGCACTGCCAAGTGCCTGTGTGTATGGCGTCGCGAGTGTCGGTGTTCTCCGGCAGACTCGCATCCAGTACCGGATGCTACGAGTTCAATGCGGAATTTCATGAGGCCTCAACGCTTGCCAACGACATTCCGATTCCTCTGCATTTCAAACGCAACGGTTACGCCACGCTCGGTGGAGGCAAGCTACTGCACTCGGGATTCCAAGGACGAATCGCGGAGACCTTCGATGTGGACCTGACACAGGGGCGAAACCCAACACCGAAGCAGACGATGAACTGGCCGCTGAAAGCATGGGACTACGGCGCGTTTCCCGACCGCGATGATCAAATGGGTGACTACCAGCTCGCACTCAAAGCCGCTGAGTTTCTGAAGCAGAAGCAGGATCAGCCCTTCTTCGTCGCTACCGGTTTTCATCGTCCGCATGTACCGCTGATCGTCCCGCAAAAATGGTTCGATCTTTACGACCGCGAAAAACTCACACTGCCCAAAGCGCCGATCGAGGACATGAGCGACATTCCCGAGAGTGACATCACGCGACAGAAAGCAGTTGCCCCCTCGCACGCTGATGTGTTGGAGGCGGACAAGTGGCGGGACTTCGTCCATGCGTATCTTGCCTGTGTCAGCTTTGTAGATCACTGCGTCGGAGTCGTCGCCGATGCGGCGCTCGACGGACCGAATGGAGACAACATTCTCATCGTGCTCTGGAGCGATCACGGCTTTCACTTGGGAGAAAAGCAACATTGGGCGAAACGCACACTATGGGAGGAGTCCAGCCGCGTTCCACTCATCTTTGCCGGCAAAGGAGTTCCCATCGGTAAGACTAGCGATGCGACAGTCGGGCTATTGGATATTTATCCCACCCTCGTCGAAGCCGCCGGATTGCCCGCTTTAAGAAATCTTGATGGCATCAGTCTATTGCAGCTATTCAAGAATCCCACCGAGCCGTGGGATCGGGCGGTCGTCTCCACCTGGCTGCCGAACAATCACGTCGTCATCAAAGACCACTGGCGATACATTCATTACAAGGAAGGCGCAGACGAACTCTATGACCTAAGCGGCGATCCAGACGAATTCACCAACCTCGCTGCCGATCCGAAGTTCGCCGAATTAAAAGCCAGCCTCGCGCGATGGCTGCCCAAAGAGAATGCCCCATTGCTTCAACCGCGGGTCGCAAGGAAAAGCAAGAACGATTGAAGCGTACTGGAAATAAAACAACTGCAAACCATATAGATCAACATGAAACTCCCGACCGTCTCCGCACTTTTTTTTACTCTATGTCCGTCGCTCCGCTCCACGCGACGGCATCCGACACCAAGCCGAACATTCTCATTTCCTGCGTAGATGACATGGGCTGGGCGTAACCAGACTGCTATAGCGGCGCAATCGCCCCGACACCGAACATCGACGCGCTCGCTGCAGGCGGGGTGCGGTTCACGGATGGCTACCTGTCGGTAACGAATCGGTCGAAGGCAAGCTAGGCGCCTGGATTCACATGGCTCCGAAGACGCCGCATACCATCCTTGCTAAATCGCCCAGCGGATTGTCACGACATTCTGGAGTTCTGTGCGCGAGAACTCGTTTTAGTCTACCTTCCATAATATTGCAATTATGATTGTTCGATCATGATTGCTACTTCTCGAATTCAACGTCGATACGATCCCGGTTGAAAGTGTTAGTTAAGAGTGCTGGGAGCATCGATATTGGACTCGAGCATGGAATTCCTCGGTCTACCGCTCGGGGTTGGCTGAGACGTCACGATTCTCCCTTAGTCGTTTCGACCGATGTCGTTAACCACGATGCTGCAAGCCTCCAAGTGGAAGTTTTAGCGTTGCGGAGAAAGGTCAAACGACTGACCGCACTCTTAAGATTGATGTTCGTTGTTTTCAAGCTATCACAATTCTCGTTCGCTAAAACCCGAGTTCAAGATGCTAAAGGCAAACAGAGACTTCTTGCAGCAATCGACCGATGTCGTGAGCAGTTGCCACTGCAAACAATCATTCGACTTATAGGGCTCTCGCGAAGTCGATTTCACGAATGGAAGCAAGAACATCTTTGTGGACTTGTTGATCGATCGTCCTGCCCGAGGAAATCGGTACACCAAATTACGCCTAAAGAAATCGGTGTCATTCGGGATATGGTCACATCGGACGAATATCGCCATGTGCCGACAGCCATCCTTGCACGACTTGCCGAGCGTTTAGGAAAAGTCTTCGCCTCTGCGTCAACGTGGTACCGTTTAATTCGTATCTACAAATGGCGAAGACCGAGACTTCGGCTCTATCCTGCGAAACCGAAGGTCGGTATCCGCGCCGTCAAACCAAACGAGATTTGGCATGTCGATACGACTCAGATACGATTGCTCGACGGGCGTCGGGTCTATATTCATGCAATCATTGACACCTTTTCTCGGAGAGTCCTAGCCTGGAACGTATCCGACACCTTCAATCCAGCCGTCACTTCATCGCTACTTCGAGATGCACTGGTTGGTTCGACATCATCCACTCCCTCATTGATGGTCGACGGAGGTATAGAAAACTACAATTCGTCTGTCGATAAAATCGTTGAAGAAGGTTTACTCAAACGCATACTTACTCAAACTGACATCAGCTTTTCCAATTCGATGATCGAAGCGTTCTGGAAAGCGATCAAACATCAATGGCTTTACCTGAACACCCTCAACTCAGTATCAACCGTTCGAAGTCTTGTTTCATTCTACATATCTGAGCATAACTCAAAGCTTCCACACTCTGCGTTCAAGGGACATACTCCGGATGAAATGTACTTCGGAACTGGAGCAGACATTCCCGATCAGCTCAATGCATCTCGGCTTGCCGCACGACTGCAACGACTAGAGTCGAATCGATCACAGACATGCCGGATGTGCGAGAAACCGGCTTCTCTGAGCGCCTGAATCGAAGGCTTAAACTGAATCCGCTGCATTCGCTGCGATGAAGATCCGTAGGCAAATCGCGAAATTTTTCGCTTTGGACAGCTTGACCTAGCCTTCATTGCCGTCCACAGTCGCCAAGTTGGAAGTCCAGTCCCTGGGAAAACGAAACTGGCGAGAACTCGCGCACGTTTGTCCGAAATGCCGTGACAATCTGCACGGCAACGCATAAGGCACAATAGGTCCCTAAAGCAGGCCTCTGCTTATCGAAAATCAGACGAGATTCGCTCGTCGAAAGATCGAACATCAACGAAGAGCGGTTTTTGCACAATGCGGTTTGTTGCCAAGCAGCACCTGAGTACCTGAGCCAGTCACTTGCCATCGTTGAGGAGTGTTGTGGATAATGTGAATGGTCCCCAATCGAAAGGGGCGCTAAAGTCTTTTTCTTTGGCAAGCTCTCTGCGTTGCTGATGCAAAATCAAAGCGTAGTCCTCAGTTGTAAATTTCGCGTTTAATTGCCTCTTTGCTTGCCGCATAAACTCGATGACAAGACTTTTCGTTGAAGCATCGCTTACTGGCCAGTGAGAAGCGATGACGTTTTCAGCTCCAGCGACTAAAAATGCAGTACCCATGGCTTTGATTGTATTGCCACCGTATCGGAGTGAGTCGTTGTCTGTAACTTGAGTCTCACATGCACTTAGGAACACGAGCTCTGTGTTTAGCCGCAGTGTTTTTTGCGGAGCAAACCGTTCAATCAAACAGGAGGCACTCATTTTCTTACCATTCCAGAGGTCTAGTGTCGCACCAGCAAGATAAGGATTGGGTTCCAGATCATACTCTTCCGTTTTGACGGATTGTGATTCAGCTTGATTACTAGATCCCGGAGCAGCGGCTCCATGTGATCCAATATGAACGAAGCGATATCCTCTTTCCAGTTCATCCAAGAATTTTCTTCCATCGAATGGCTGCCGCATAGTGGCGGCTAGATTCTCAGACGAAGAGGAGATAGCGTCTGGACCAACTCGAGTTGCACCTAGGTCCAGCCATTCGCAAAACAGTTCTTCCGACTCGTTTCCAATGTTTGGGTAGGGCTGGATCGTCAGTAGAGTTTCGCTGTAAGAATTTTCAATACGGGCAGAGTTACCTCCGCGAATAGAAAGGCTCGGCAGGTAGATTAGTGGTGGACATTGGCTGGCGAGGTATTGACCGGAATTAGAGTCGCCACCGATCGGCAGCGTGTCGATCGGCAATTGGAAAAGCGGGCCATGAGGGATCACGTAGATGCACTGGTCTAACGCCGCAGCAGTCGATAAATCAGCGATTAACGCATCGCAGAAAAGCGTTTTCTTTAGTTCAAGAGCCTCTTCGTACGCATCCGATGACCGCTGGTAGTCAAATTCGGGTGACAAATAATTTTTAACATACTCACTGACTTTGCTCGTGACGTCAGAACGCTCGATACTGGCCCGGTGATGATGGACTTTCTCGTTCCCTATTCGCCAGAAAACGTGCGTCGCGTGTTTGCCAACAAAAAAGGAAATGAACTTGCGTCCCCGAAGTGGATCAGGGTCTTCTGTATTTGTTTTTTCTTGATTGAACAGGTCTGCCATAGTTTGGTTAGTAGTCTCTGACCCTAGCAACGCTGCTCGAGAAATCCTGCCCTCTAAGTCACCTGTGTTTTGACTGACAGCAACCTCAACTGCCAAGTCAAACGCATCGCGATATCGCACGAAGAGCAAATTACGCTGAGTCCCAAAAAGCTTGTCGTCAGACACTTTCATTCGTTGCGTCAAAGCGATTTCGCAGGTTTCCTTTGCAATACGATCAAGTGGCCAGCTCTCGGCAGACAGCTTCGCCGAAAAATCGTCGCTTGGTGAAAGGAGTTGCACCCGTAACGCAAGGCACAAAACGTTGTAGGTAAGGCTTGGATAACTTCCATCACGTGGCAGCTCTTTCAGAGCATCAAGACAATAACCTCGTATTCGACCATCATTGAGTTGCTGCTTTTCGAGCTCGCGAATAATCTTCACTTCGTCGCGAATGATATTTAGCTGACTCGTCAGAGCATCGTAGGTTAGGCGATTCGTAGGGTCTGTCTCGGTGAAGGTCTTTAAAGCCAGTTTGTACTCATCGACTAAACGATTGACATCGTGTTTCTGAGTTGCGAGCTCATTTGACCCGGTGGTTAAAAGATGCGAGGCAAGAGAGTAGGCGGCGCGCGCACGAATAAATGATTCGTTCTCTCCCTTAAACGCAAGATGCTTCTCCCAAATTGCGAATGCTTTCTGTCGTTCTGTATCGCTTTGTTTATTTTCGATCGCGTGAGGTGATTCGCTCAAGGGCGCGTTAACATCGGCCAAAGCTTGATGGTGTTCATTGTTCAATTCGAGCATGCTCACAAGGGATACGTTTCGCTCGTCGATGTTAGTAGCTTTTCGCTCCTCTAGTTTTGTCCGCAATTCAGTAATCGCATCACGATTCAGCGTGCCGTCCGTTGTTAGCTCTGATTTTAATAACAGTACAATCAGTTCCTGGATGTCTTTAACCCGCGAGTCTGCATCTAGATCGATTTCAGTAAGGGATTTTTCCGCTTCGGTAAGGAATTTTTCCGCGAGCCCCATATTTCCCGAATCCTTGTTTGCCAAGCAGCGGATCACAGATGCAGCGAAGCGATGATTTTGTTCGATACCTTGGAGTGCGTTGATAGCTTCTTGATAGTCTCCATACATCAGATGCAAATAACCAATATCTGTAATCGCGCGCGTTTTTCGATCGTTGTCTCGAATTTTTCGTTGAAGGCGTGTAAGTGGCTCAAGTAATGATTTTTTCTTGCTCGCCCTCTGCTCGTTAGCGTGACTGTCGGTGCCTACCTCGTTCCGAATTCGAATCAAGCTGGTTTGTTTCATAGTCCATTCGATCCAGGACAACTCAAAGTCCTGGCAAGTGCCCATATACTTCTGGAATTGCTCACCTTTGTCGATGAATGTATCGAGTCTTGTTCTCGTTTCGTCGAGAACTTTCAAGAAAGTCTTTTCAGATGTTAGATAAATCTGGTTCTCGCGAACAGACTCTAGTTCACTGCCCAATGAATCGAACAGAACGCCAGCCAGCGACAACTGCGCATTGACATACTTTGCTACGAATTTGTTACGATAGACTTCAACGAGTTGCTGCAAAGCAACGATGACAGCACTCGGGGCAAATGCTAACTGGTCAATATTGCTCTGCGGATCGTCATTCACTTTAACGGTTGTTTTATAGATTCGGTAACCGTCTAGAAGAGCGGACGCACGGAGTTCCTTGAGTGTATTTTGATTCGACAACTTCTCGGCAGCGATAAGTTTTTCGTCTATCGACAAAAAGCGGCTGGCTTCGTCGCATGCTTCCAGCGTCTTCGTAAGTTCTCTGATTTTTGCTTGGTTCTCAGATTGGAGTCGAGACAGTTCATGGCGAACTTTTGGGGTTGCCAAAGGAAACTGTTTACGGAGAGTTGTAGATTCGTTCAAGAGTTTTAGCGAATTGAGCAGCGCACTGTGATATTGCTCTTGCCACCGTTCGGGCATTTTCTTGTGAAGCGAGCTCAGCCGTTCTAGCAAAATCGAATACAGACCAAAATCGTCTTCCAATGTGCGTAGCAGTCGTTGACATTCTCCAACGGCTTTTTCGTCATTTGGAAGGCGGCGGAGGTAGCGAAAAGCCCGACTCGATAGCTCTGTGTTTATGACGATTGATAGACCGTGAGCTTTCTCAAGCCTCGCAAATTTCCTAGTCAGCTCTTCTTGAATGCCTTGCTTTAGCCTAACTTTCTGCGGGTCGTTTGCCGTGTACAACCGATCGAGAATATCGTTCAACGCGAACAGTGTGTCCCAATCCCAGTTGCGATCGGCAGACTCGTTCCAGAGCTTGCTCAATTCACTCAGACCCGCTTCCCGACTATTTACACATCGACTGAGAAACCAAAGAAGCAAGTCTCGTTCGTAGGTCTGAGATATGGCATCGACTTCTTCGCCATTCTTTAACAAGCCTGCGATGCGGACGAAGGAATCTCCGTCTTTGTTCTGGATAGAGTCAACGAGCAAATGAAATTGTTCGGCCCATTTGAAGTCGAAACGCAAGGCTGGCTGATCTGCTTCGCCGCTAAGTAGGTTGCCAGGTTGATATGAGGTCTCCTGGATCGAAGAATCCGCTGACGGAATTGAAGTCTCTTGTGAAACCAAAGACCTTGGGTACTGACAACAAGTCGCAACAAGAAATACTAGAGTAGTTTTAAAAATTGTAGACATCGCAATCGTCCTGTCATTCTACTGACGATCCAAGACAACACCAAAGTAGGAAATTACGCCAAGACCGATAAGTTGACGTTTAAAGTCATCGCTCAATTCAATCGTCTCATTTGTAGGTGCTTCGATCGTCGCATTCGAAGGCAATCCCTTTGAATCTCGCAAGTCGGTATCCTGGCTAAGTTTTTTCTGGAACTTTTCTTGCGCCCCATGCACAGTCGCATAGATCGTGTTTTTGGATTGACTCGCCGAGGAAATCCAAGGCGTAGGCAAATCCAATAGTTTTGCTTCAGGTATTTTCTGATTTGAAAGGCAAACTATTACCAGCGAAGCGTCTTCAAACAAAGAGTCTCGCTGCAACAATTTTGGTTGGCTAGGTGGATACAGTACCTTACGATCTTCTTTCTCCTTACCAAGAATCAGGACAATTTCTTGATTCACGGCTTCGGTGCTTGTCCATTCTAGTGAAAAACTATCGTCCAATTTTAGGGGCAATAGCGACTCGTTATTTTCTCCAAGCAGATCCCCCACATTCTTGCCACCCCGTACTACTTTTACATGAGCGGTGGTCAGTTCAGAGACGTGAGGTGGCGGCGTATAGGTTTTCCAAGCTGAAGCCAACAATCCGATTCCTACACATAGCAAGACTAACGCGATTGCTTGCATAACGTAACGCCGTTGATCGGTTGATGATTCAATACTGCTGGTTTGCTTTTGAACAGCGACCGCTTGTTCTAGCGAGATCGCGAAGTCTGCTCCTGTCGAGTAGCGTGACTGTGGTTCCTTGGACATCGCCTTGAAAACAACAGATTCCAGTTCGCTAGAAATATCATTTCTAAGACTACGAAGCGGTGGCGGTGTCGATGACTGAACTCGTTCACAAATATCGAAAACGCTGTTGCCTTGAAAAGGTAGTTTGCCTGACAGAGCGTGGTACAGCACGCTTCCGAGGGAGAATATATCGGCAAAGGCGGTCGCCCAATGAGGCTTACCACTCGCCTGTTCAGGTGACATGAAGCTGGGCGTGCCCAGCAATCGATTGTCATCTGGGACATGAAAACCGTCGTCTAGCCGAGACAATCCGAAGTCGAGTAGTTTGGGGGTGCCTTCTTTGTCGATCATAATATTTCGAGGCGAAATATCTCGATGAACAACGCCTCGGCGATGAGCAAAATCAAGCGCCTTCGCAATTGCCGCAATCCATCCAACCGCTTCTGCGATCGAATAGTTTGCTAGTTTGACTCGATCTGCCAGCGTTGCACCAGCTACATACTCGTAAACGAGATACCCGAGCCCGTTCGCGGTCTCATCGACGTGCAAAAGCCGAACAATATTGGGATGTTCGAGACGCGAGATAGCACGAGCTTCATGTAGAAATGCGTCTGAAAGCCCCACGTTGCCTTGCTCTTTGTCTTGGATCTTAATCGCAACGTCGCGATTGAGTCGTGAATCCTGTGCAAGAAGCACCGTCCCAAAACTTCCTCGCCCTAGTTCTCGCAGGATACGGTAACCACCAATCGATACCGGAAAATCCTTCTTCGCCAAATCAGTCGAAACTAAATCTGAACTCAAGCTTGTTTTCGGATTGGCATTCGACACATGATCGATGGTTCGGTCGAGCGACGCTTTGGAAAACAACCCACTAGAAGTGTTGTTATCCGTTGGATTGTTTCGCAATCGGACTTCACGGATGTGCTGTTCGATGTTGGATCGATGCGGCTCCAAGTCAGGAAAGAGTTTGACGTACTGGTCCACATTGCAGTTTTGGCCAGCCTTGATGGCGAGCTCACTGTCAATCATTACCAGTTGAAGTAACGATGGTAATCTTGTTGCTCCTCGTAGTTGGCTGCCAATACTGCCGATGGAAGACTCACCCGTACTCCAGCTCGACTTCAGGGCTTCAACTGCTTCAACGAGTAACATTCCTTGGCTTTCATCGTTTGGTATGTCAGTCATGCGTAAACCCCTTTGCACCCACATTTGCCTTTTTTACTGAGATTTCACGCAAAGGTTTCAATGACTCGGCGTCATCTCCATCAGTAGGGTTTATGTTAGCTACGGCTGGTGAATCGGAGTAACGGGTTTTCTTCTGCGGCTTCCGCAGAGTTGAAATTAATAATGAAAGTCCGCCCAGAACAAATGCCGTTCCGGCCGCGATACCGTAATATGGAATTGGGATGATTTTCGGTTTGCTCTGATTATCGGTTTCATCATTTATATCTTTGCTTTTACGGAAAAGGTCAGCAGCCGCATAGGGCTGGACATCGGAAGTAATGGAACTGAGGTCGGCCATGGACTCCATCGCGAAAATGGCATCGACTACAATTTCAATGGTAGCGGATTCATCTTGCGAAGCAGGATCGATGGGAATGTAGTCAATGGATTGCTTAAACCAATCAGTGGCGACCACATTGCCATCCTGCGCGGCATCAAAATCGATCGATACGAGGAACATCGATTCGCCGGAAGCTTTCGCACGGGGACTTAAAAATTGCTGCCAATCAATTGGCGATTTAATTATTCCGCAAATTAGTTCTGGATCCTTCGAATTAGTGCCACCTATAATGTGTGGAGGCGGCGCAGAAGAAACTACGGACAATCGAAGTGCATTCGTCGTGAACTGCTCACGTAGAAACTGAGTGCCGTTTTGGTTCGGCAATACAATGTTATGGCTTCCTGATCGAGTTGAATACAGAATGAGATCAAAGATGTCTGCGGCGCTTGGGACATATCCATCGATCAACTGAACAACGATCTGACCGTTGAGTAGAGCGTGGTTTGTCACGGATATCTGGTCGTGCTGACTACCTGGTATCGGGCCGCCAATTTCAAAAACAAGCGTTGAACCGGCGTTTAAATCGAGACTGTTGACCGTCATCCGTCCAGGACTGTTCCCAGGACGCAGAACTCCACCGCTTGCGACAATTACGTCGCCAAGCATACCGGTCCCTTGCAAGCTAGCACCATCGTGAACAACGGCAGCGGCGTTGGCGAATTGACCGTTCGCTCGAAGTGTACCGCTTCGTACATCAAAGGTTCCTGAGAATTCTCCTGAGCCGGTAAGACTTAGCATTCCAGCGCCATCGTTGGAAATCATCCCCAATCCAGCGATGCGTCCATTGAACTCGACTGGTTGTTCGCCATTCGCAATTCTCAATGTACCACCCGATACATTTATCAACCCTGCACCTTGGACCGAACGAATGGCTTGTTGACTTGAGCCAATGTCAAAGATGCCCTCCGAAGCAATCGATACTTCGTTGGTCTGGCTGATAGCATTCGCAACGGAAAGTACAAGTGATCCTTGGTTTACTTGCGTGTTGCCTTGGTAGGTGTTTACTCCGGAAAGTAGCAGAGTTCCCTCGCCTTCTTTAATTAAGCCTCCCGTTCCCTTGATGACCCCGCCAAACTCGCTGGATTCAGATATGTTCGCGGTCAAGCGTCCCCTGCCAAGAAGAACCGTGCCTGTTCCATCGACCCCATTCGCAGAGACCGAATGATTGTTTAAATCGAATGTTCCAAGTTGGCTTATCAACAATCCTGTAACTCGTTCGAAAGCCGCTGATTCACCCAGTTTTAGTGTCCCTTCCTCAATTGTTGTCAATCCACTCACACTGATGTCGCCTGACAAAACTACTTCACTGCTCGTCGATTTCACTAGCCTGCCTTGCCCGCCTAAGTTGGCCGAAACTCCTCCACCGCGAAGGTCCAACAATGTTGTCGCAATTAAACTCCCTGTAGATTGTGAGTCAAAGATCATACCAGCGGCCAAAGTAACTCGTGAAGCGGAAACCTGCTTGCCTTCGATGTCGATCGCACCGGCAGAATTCTCAAGCGTATTGGCGAGCTGTAGGTCACTCGAGACTACCAACGTACCGGCCCCAGAGTGATTGAGGTTGAAGAGTGAACCGCCGCCAATGTCTACTGACTGTCGCCCAGCATTCGCATTAAATTCGAGTGTACCGGTTCCGGCATCGAATGTTCCGAGGTTGGTAAAATTGTTAGCCAACCGAAGTGTGCTACTGCCGCTACGGAGCGTCGCGCCTTGTGCGTTGCTGACTGGGCCGGTGACGGTTACCGTTCCATTGCTAAGCTCAACGGTTCCGGTAGTGTTAGCGAAGGCACCGGCAACGATTAATCCCGATTGCAGTTGCAAGATGCCTGAGCCTGAATGAACCAAGTTATTGAGACTGCTGCTACCAGCATTCAGTTGCTGCGTCAGACCGCTGGGGCCATTGAAGTCCAACGTTCCGGTGCCAGCGATGAAGTTGCCTACATTGGAGAAATCTCTAGCGATGCGAATGGTGCTTGACCCACTACGCAACGTCGCTCCTGTCTCGTTGGATAATGATCCAGCAATATTTGCGACGCGAGCACCCAATTCAAATGTTCCGCCGGTGTTGGACAGGTTACCGGTGACCGTCAAGTCGCTGGCAAGTTGAACTATCCCTAAGCCGGAGTGATTCAAGTTGTTGATACTACTGCTGCCTAGATTCAAGCCTTGAGTGGAACCGGAAGGAGCGGTCAGTTCAATCGTTCCCATGTTAGCGATCAAGGTTCCTTCATTCAAAAGATCGCTGACTAATCGCAATGTGCCAGCAGTTCGCAATGTGGCTTCTTGCGCATTGGAGACAGCCCCTGTTACTGTCACTGCGTTGCTGCCAAGTTCCAGAATCCCAACGGTGTTAGACAACGTGCCTAATACAGTCAAGTTGTCTTGAAGTTGTAACGTGCCTGTACCGGAATGAGTCAGGTTGTTGACGGGACTATTGCCGAGAGTGAACTGCTGTGTAAGACCACTAGGGGCGTTGAAGTCGAGCGTGCCGGTTCCAGGTTCAAAGGTTCCCTGGTTGCTAAAGCTGCTTGACAAGCGGAGCGTGCCGGTACCGCTGCGGATGATGGCTCCTGAATTGTTGGTGATTGCTCCAGCAACGGTGACGGTTCGATTATTCAGATCGATGATCCCGGCAGGGTTGGATAAAGTGCCGCTGACGGTTAAATCGCGTTGCAATTGCAATGTACCGCTGCCCGAATGCAGCAGATTATGGACGCTGCTTGACCCGATATCGAAGTTCTGAGAGAGACTGGCGGCGTTGAAATCAACTGTGCCTGTGCCAGGAGTAAACGTCCCTGCGTTGGTAAAGTCGCCGGAAAGCTTAATGATGCCGGAAGTTATTGCCAGAGTTCCTGCTGATGCAATGACAAGATCATCGAGCACGGAAAGTGTTCCGCTTCCAACAGAAGCAGCTCCAGCTGTCGTTATCGAGAAAAGAGTATCGTTGAAATCACCCAGATCCAGCATGGCACCACTGGCGATTGTCACGCCGCTCGTATTCGGAATCACGTCGCTTGCCGTAACTCGCAATGCTCCAGCTTGTACGCGAGTCGCACCGCGATAGCTATTCAACGGATTGTCTAAAGTGACTGTTCCACCCGACGGTGAGTCAAAGACGATTCCATGTGGGCCAGTCGCATCTGTGATTGCACCCAGCAAGCGAAGAATCGCCACACTCGATCGTTGCGTGAAGATCACTTCGCCCGTCAACGAAATGTCGCCCGAAATTGCGGTACCGACGTCACCTAAAACGTTTCCTGCTAACGTCAGTGCCGCGACCACATTGATATTGCTGAGCAAGTCAAGTCGCCCTGCTGAGGTAACAGAAATGGGTTCTTGCACTTCGAAACCGAGTGGGATCGAATCACCACCAAGAGCCAATATTCCGCCGTTTACGATCGTGCCAGCGCTGGTCGCTCCGAGCGCAGCTTGGTCTTGGGCTATTAGGATTCCGCTAGTAACAGTTGTCGTTCCACTGTACGTATTGCTAAATCCAAGCAATAGCGAGCCAGTCCCAATCTTTTCCAAACTGCCGCTGCCAGCAATCGTACCATTCAAGATCAAATAGCCGAAGCCGCCAAGTTTGGCCGCACCGTCCAAAGTGATGTTTGAAGTGATGGTGACCGTGTCGGTTGGAAGTGTGTTCGGCAGGTTGGTCGTGAGTTCGCCACCAGCGGCGCTGATAGTGATTTGATTGGTTGTGAGATTTGCATTGGCAATCAACTTTCCTCCACCAATACGAATGGTTCCTATCGTTGTTGGATTGTTGAGTGTGAGTGTCCCACTGCCAACATCGAGCGTGCCCAGTCCAGACAGAGAAGTTAGTCGCTGGTTACTGTTGGTAATTCGTAAAGTGGCTCCGCTGGAGATGGTTGTTACGGACGAAGCTGGTATAGCGCTATTTGCGGTAACCTCAAGAATGCCTGCTTCAATACTGGTTGGGCCAACATAAGAATTCGTCGCAGCGAGAATAACAAGTCCTGAGTTACGTTTGGTGACGCTGCCTGTGCCGGTGATTCTTCCCGCAACGACAAAACTGCTCAATGGTTCGAGGAACAAGGCTCCATTGATGAGTTCGATCGTACCATCGCGGTTCAGGTCCGAAATCGTCTGCGAAGTATTGCTAATTTGTAGCGTGGTATCGGTGGCGAGTGTGATTAAGGAAGTCACCGGAATCGCGTTAATGGAAGCGACCACGACTGTACCCTGGGAGACCGTAAAGCTTCCCGTGAAGGTGTTGCTGCCATTCATGGTCAGAACACCCGAGCCCGTTTTGACAACTTGGCCATTTCCATTTAACGCTACGGAAAAAGTTCTTTCGTCGGTAACATCCAGGGTCAGAACTTGGTCTCCTAAGTCAAACGCTCCTTGGCCAGTCAAAGCCCGTGGTCGGAAGCCCTGGCCACTTCGATTTAGCAACCTCGCTCCGGTCGAGAGGACAACATTCGAGTCTGCCGGAATTGAGCCAGCCTGCGTTAGGCTTACAGTGCCTGTGCCAGCGATCGTCGTCGACCCGATGTAAGTATTAGTGGAGTTGCTGAATGCAAGGTCCAAACCGTCTTGCGCTGCAAGAATGACATTGCCTATGCCGCTGATGGGCCAATCTACATTGCCGACAATATTGGTGTTTGAAAGATCCTGTGAAAGAAGAATCGTAATCGCGACATTCCCTTGAAGATTTAGTTGCGAAACGCGGTTCACGCGACCTCCGTTTGACGGTTCGAGACGAAGCGAACCTCCAAGCGGTCCAATAGTCACCGGTCCCGACCAAACTGTACCGAAGCGTAGTGTCAAAAATGAATCAGGATCATTGATCGTCAATGGTTCTGTCACAGCAATGGCTGGACTAGTTGACGGAACACTCCCGATACTTCCGCCCCGTAATTCGGTTCCACTAGCAGTAGATCCGAAACTTCGATTTGTCGTAACGACCATTTCGCCTTGTTCGATAATCGTTAAGCCATCGTATGTATTGTCGCCAGTGGCAAGGATACTGCCTCGACCCGTTTTTCGGAAAACGCCTGGTCCGCTAATGATGCCTTCTAACCGAAGATAGGAATTGCGTTCGCGTTCGTTAAGTTCCGCCTGACTCGAATTTCCTTCCGCAAGCAACGCTTCATTGCCAAACTGTACCGAACCACTCAGTTCGATATTATTCATTAGTAAGTAGTTTGGAATTGGGCTCCTAGGATTTGAGGGTATCGCTGCGGAAAGAACTGATCCACCGGATAGTCGAAGCAGAACAGGACTTGCTGACTGCAATGGATTGCTAATCCCATCATCTCGGTACTCAAGTACTAACTGACCATTGGTCATTTCGAATGATCTTGCACCGAGATAGGTACCGACACGAAGAGTCCCACCAGTGACAACGATATCCACTGACGCATCATTTGCGACTCCAGACCCCAAGGCAGCATTGGCCTGAACTACTCCACCATTAATCGTTAGGGATGTCGTATTGAGTGGGCTTGATACCAGAAGCGAACCGGAGGAAACAACGATAGAGCTGGCACGAGCCGCGCCCTGAAAAGAAACAGTGCCTCCGGCAACAGTCAACCGATCGACACGCGTAGTTCCGTCAATGATGACAGTACCAGCCGTCACATTCAGGTCGTCAACCGCACTCTCGTTCCGAAGCGTTAGCGTGCCCCCGGTTACATTTATCTTATTTCGGCTCTTCAAGCTACCAGAAAACTCTCCTGAATCAAAATTGATTTCATCCGAAAGGGGTTGGACGATTGCGACCGTTTCACGGTTAGCGGGCGATCGATCTTTGCTCCAGTTCAATGGATTCGTCCAACTTCTATCCACTCCACCGCCTGCATCCCATACGATGTCGGGCCAATTGCCAGTGAGATACTGATCGCCAGCAAGGCCATAATTAAGTGCGATTGTACCTGTTGGCGTACGCAATTGCCATTGGCTGATTGTATTCGGGCTGCCATCAATCACTACTCCAAAGTTGTCGGCACCGTCACCATCCCAGTCGCCTGTGACGGGAGTATGTAACAAGCCAACTGGTGACTTTGAGAATACGAATGAAGGAATAGTGGGCATCTCAAGGACGCGACCGTCGGTCGGATAACTTGAGCCCATGGATGATGCCAAAGTAAGATACCATTCCAAGGTGGCGCCTGTATCGCGAACGACTACAAGATCAGCGCGTCCATCACGATCGAAATCGCCCGTGAGCGGTTCGTCGCCAACCGCGCCAAAGAAGAAATCAGCATCAGGGGCAAGTCGCGTGTTATTTATTGGAAATGGCTGGACTGGCATTGCCTTGGCATAAGACAGTTGCCAACGCAGTTGTGAGATACTTGAATTGATCATAGCAACATTGATTACAGCAACATCTTCTCCGTTCTTGCCATCAAAGTTACCGACTAAGGGCGTGTCTCCCGGAGAGCCAAACAAGAACTGATACTCGGCGTCGGCGTCGCGATCGGTATCGAGCAGAAACTGACTTGCGTTCAGTCCTTGGTTCGCTCTGACAACTCCAACAAAGTCAAAACCAAGCCCATTCCAATCTCCTGCTATTGCAACATCGTCCTCGGCTATATTGCCAATGCCGCCAGGATTCACTGATTGGCTACTTTTGCCGAAATGAAAGTCAATTTCTTGCTGGTCGTTCCGAAGTCCCGAAAGTTGCTCAGTGTCAAGCAAAAACTGAAGCAGATTGTCGACCGCCGGATTCGATAAATCGGGTCTTACTGCGGCGATGTTGAATGCCAGCACCCGTCGCAGCTCTAAAACTTCAAACGAGAGAACTCGTTTCCTCGTCGTTCGTTTTTCGTGGCAGTTGCAACGCACCAATGGCACCTATGTCCCTGTGTAACAAAACCGCCTCCAGCTTGCGATCCAAAACTCATGCCACGAATAGTGTGGATGAAACCACCGATTCTAGATGTCGCTCCGCCGAATTGACAGTTGCGAATGACGTAAAAGGCGTCACATTCGCAACCAACGGACGATTTCTTCAGCAAAAGTCGGACAGATTCACAGCACAACGGCGTTTTATCAAAATTCTGGACTTGGCATCGCGCGGCCCGTTGGGCATGCGGCATAACCAATTCTCCGCTCCACAAACTATGCATCGATCGCGTGAAGTAGGTCTCGCAGCAGATCGCTGGCCGGTCTGCCGAGCCAAGACTCTTTCAAAACCGTCTCTACACGAGCTTTCAATTTGTGGTCGTCGTCCGATGAAATTCGCTTGTCTAGTTTCACTCGCGCCGTTGCGATGGCCAACAGATAGACGGCGGCGCAGATCAATTGGGGCCTTTCCGAATCGCTAGATGAGCCACGGTCCTTCGATACACTTCGGATACCGTTAAGAATCGCTTCGTTTGGTGTGGCCTGCTCTAAAACGTCGATCAACTTTTGCTTCTTGTTGTTACCGAGCGAAGCAGCGAGGTCTGTTGGTAACCAATTGGCAACGGGTTCGTTGAGGCAAGCGGAAAACTGTTCAGCCATCAATGGCTCTGCGTCTACTAACCATTCGGGGACGTCGCGGCCCATGACCGACACAGCGGCATCGCGAATCGCGGGTCCATTCCGCTGGATGGTCTTAGTGCTAACGCCGAGTTGAGTTGCAATCTCGGATTGCGAAAGCCCATCCAGTTTCCCGAGCAGTATCTTGCCCTGCACGTCGGTCAGTTTGGCCAAGATCTTTTCCAGCAGCTCAGATACTTCAACTACATCATCCGGAGTGGGGTCTCGTAGAATACGTTCACCTAGAACTGTATCGCCGCCTGTTTCACGCTTTGGATCTCGCTTACTCGCTGTCTCACGATCGATACGCTTAAAGGTTTTGTTAAGCGCAACGGTGACCAGCCATTTCCAAAAACCGGTTTCGTCGTGGCAGCCGATATCTTGCTCGCTGGTGACACGGAACGCTGACTTCATAATCGACTGAACGAGTTCGTCGGGATCGAGTCGGCGACGAAGCTTGTCGCTGAGATGTCCTGAGACGAGCATCAGCAATCGATTCTGGTAGCGGTTGTAAAGTGCAGTTGCTGCGTCTTGATCGCCAGCTCGCCACTGGTCGACAAGTGCCGGTACATTGACGGTCGAATCCTTGATTTCTTGACTCATAAGGGGTCGAGGCCTTTCAAAGCAGACTGATCGATTGTCGAAGCAACGGGAGTGATTAACGCTTTTATCAAAGTCTATCATAAACTAGTTCCCTAGAGGTGGTGGTATCGCGATCGCTCGTCAAGCATTTCGTGGATGTGACGCGTCCGCCAATGGTGTGGACCTGTGCCCCACAGTTGACGCAAAGAGGAGATACGGAAACCGGCCAGTGACCGGACATCGTTTTACTTGGCGGTGCGAAAATGCTTCAGAAACGCTGGCGGGGCAGGCAATTCTGGGTCGAGCCGGTTGGCTTCTTCCAGATGTTTTACCGCTAAATCGCGTCTACCGAACTTTGCTAAAAGCACACCGAGATTCGAATGCGCTGACGCCGGTCCTACCGCCTCTTCAAATAATGAATAGCTCTCGTCCAGGCGTTCTTGTTTGGCTCGAAGCATAGCCAGATGAATCGTGCCTTTTGAATGTCCTGGCGAGAGTTTACGAGCTTCCACCAATTGTTTTTCAGCGCTTTCTATATCCCCCGATTCAAGATAGAAGTATCCTGCGTCACTTCGCAGCGAGGCATCCTTCGGTGTTTCAGCGATCGCGTTCGCGAATTCTAGTTTGGCTTTGGCAGTATCTTTCACTTGTGCATAAAGCACTGCTAAACGCCGCGATAGATTCTTCCGTTTGGGGTCGAATCCACGTGCCCGTTCATACAAAGCGATTGCCTCGCGATTGTGATGTTGACTATCAAGCTGATGAGCGGTCTTTATGCATGCTTCGGCTGACTGCTCAGGACTCAATTCAGTATCGACGGTTCGTGAACTGCTGATGTTGGTAAGTATGTTTGACGATGAGGAATGACCTGGCGTTATAAGGCTGCTTGCACAGCCTGCAATTGAGCAAAATAACACGAGTAGTAAGCATCGCTGAATACTTAATTCACGCGTTTGGTCTTGGGTTCTCGTCATGGTCCACCCGAAAAGACGCCAGGGAAACCGCCAGCATTTCCTGGAAACGGTCCACCAAACATTCCGCCAGCACCAGCGCCAAACCCGCCTTGTCCACGTTGTTGATTTCCTTGCATCATTTCTCGAGCAATCCGCACGGACTCCTCACCGTGCAGTTCGTTGCCATCGGGATAGGCCAGGACAATCGAATCGGGTGATAGCAGGAAGCCTTGCTGATTCGCTAGATCGAGAATCACTTGCTTTCGACGATCGTTTAATGCTTGATCTTGTGCCGGTTCAAGCGTGACAAGGGTCATGGATTCGCAATCTGATTTACAAGCCTTACTCAATCGCTCAATCGCAGCAGGTCCCAGTTGATCTGAGCCATCGATCCAGGATGCTTCGTAAAGCATCAGACCGTCGCGATGCGATTTTCCCACTTGAGCCGCTTGCCAATTTCGCGTTAACGTTCCTGTCGGCAAATTGATCGCGCCAGGAGGATAGTGCTGATAGCCGTCACGAAAGGGGTAGCAACCCGTGACGGCGACGATCGCAAGCAGCAGCCATGAGAAACTGCAAATAAGTTTAAATTCTTTCGAATTTCGACTCATTGAAAGACTCCAGGTTGTGGACCACATTCGGTATATCCATGGGGTCCAACAATGAAGACGTCGCGATGGTTATAGAAACTCTGCTGCTTATGAAAGTCGGTACGAGCGGGACTGCGAAAGTTCTCATTGCGAGTGCCTTCCATGTGTCCACCAAGATAAAATTCGATATCACTTGGCTCAAAAATATCAGTTCCTGGGAGGTTGGGACGTTCTTTGTCGCTAAGAGCGTGAACCAATTCCGGGGTCACGAGGATAACTAGTTCTTGTTCTCTCATGCTGATTCGATCAAAGGCAGCAAGTCGTCCGACGACTGGTAGGTCGCCAAAAAACGGGACCCGTTCGGACTGATTGACTTGATTGTTCGATATTAGCCCTGCAACCGCCAACGTTTGACCCGCACGTAGTTCGACAATTGTCTGGAATTTTCGCATATCTAAACCAGGAACAAGGGCGCCTCCGATAGTTGCACTATCGCCAGCGGCGTTGCCCTGAGCGCGATTGCTAACTTCAGCCGATACTTTTAATCGAATGCGATCTCGGTCAGTGATATACGGAGTGAACTGAAGATTGATTCCAAATGGAACGAACGATACTCCTTGCAACCCGCCGACTGTCTGACCAGACACGACTGGAATCGGAAATTGTCCACCGGCTTCAAAGCTCGCTTGCTGACCGTTCAAGGAAGTCAATGTTGGTTCGGCAAGCGTCTTGGCGAGCGACATGCTCCGTAATGCCGTGATCGCCAATTGGATTTGCCCATTGTCGAGCATGGTAGGCAAATTTCCTCCCGCAAGCCCTCCAGTCGTTAAGAGGCTTTGAAAAACTTGTTTACCAGCATCGTTTTTAACTCCAAAATTCAGCCCGATTTGTCTTGCTGCATTTCGATCGACTTCGGCCACCGTGACTCGCAGCGCAACCTGTTGTTCGCCGGTGACCGTCAGCATGTCGATGACGGTCAATTCAGGTTCGCTAGTTTGAAGATAGGAAAGCCCTCCCAAGAAGCCACCACTTTTATTAACTTCGGTAGTCGTCCTGGTTTGCTCGTCATCGGGTTTGATCTTCTTGCTTTTAGCCTCCGCATCAATGAGCCGGATGATCCGCGAAGCTTCGACGACATCATGTGCTTGTCCTCGAACGATCAATTGCTTGCCGACCGATGACAGCCGAACGATGCTGTCGGGGAACGCGTCGTTCAGTTCCTGCTCGAACTGTCGCAGCGAATCCGAGTCCCAAGCTGATGCATCTCGCTCCTTCAAGTCATAGAGCGTGTAGATCCCGGTTGATCGATCGAGCTTGTAAAACGTACCGCTTTGACGAGCAAGTTCTTTCAATGCAGCCGTCGCGGTTAAATTACGAATGCTGACCGAGATCAGCCGTTTTTTCACGCTGTCAGAAGAGACGACGTCTAGCTTAGATTCTTTGCTGAACAATCGCAACGCCTGATCCATCGGCGTATCACTGAACTCGACTCGCTCCAGCAAGATCTCGCGACTGGGAGGACTGGGTGACTCGACAGGCGTATTCGGCGAAGGCAAAATTGCCTCCTGAGGAACGAAAATTCGACTGCTCTCGATAGATTCTTGTGTTGGGAACTGCTGGGCAAGTGTTGTCGATGTCCACAGAGAAAAGACGACCACAAACAAATAGACCCAACACGCTCGCTGGCCGCCGATTAAGCCAGCTACGATTGACCGCAGTTCTCCAGTAGGTTGAAACAAACGAGCATTCCTTGCTGATCGCAAACCGTGGCGGTTCGTTCGGTTTTTTCCATGAAACGCCGAGATTGGTTAAAGTTTCACCGGACGGTACGAATTAATTCGGAGCGAGTCAAGGTCGACTGGATGCTAAATGCCCCCACCTAGCCCAAAACCGAACTGCGATTCAATCCGCCATTCGGATTGTCTTCGACTTAAAAAGAGAATCGGGAAATCCAAGTAAGACTGTGCGATTATCGGTTTCGACCGAATGGACTTGCAGAAAAATTGCATCGGAAGCGTCTTTGAAACTCTCGGCTGGCTCATCTTTGGGCACGTCGTCCAGCATGATCGCTTTCTTGATGCCTAGATTAAGGATGTACGTTTCGACTCTCGCATTTAGGCGGGTGACGGAGATGAGAACCGCCGTAGATCCGGATCGCTGTGTGTATCCGAGCAGTTGAACCGCTAACGGAAATTGTTTCGTTGCTGGCGGTTGATCAGACTTCGCCGCAAGCTCGTCTTCGGCGAACAAGCCATCAACCTGACCGATCGTGCCGATGCAGAAGAGACCAACTAAAAAAAGCTTGCAAAATGGATACACAATGAACGTCCTTCGAAAAAGATTCGAGAATTGGCGTCCCTACCTCGCGAATGCCTCCTGCTACTTCTGCCCTATCTTAATTGCCTCTGGACTTACCGCCAACAAATCCTGTGGCCGTTGCAAATACCAACACAAACGCTCGTTTTGCGATTCTTCATCAAGGATCAAGCTGGTCGATATCTCGACGAATCCCGGCAAACTCAATTTCAAATCATATTTTCCCAAGCGCCCAGACCAGAGTAAAGGCGTTCTGCCAACTATTTTCCCAGCAATCATTATTGTCGCTCCTTGTGGAAAGGAATCAATAATTGCCGAGGCCGTCGCAATGGGTACTAGCGTGAAGGTTGCACTTGTTTCACTCTGAATCGTGATTGTTTTCATTTGGTCAACAAAGCCATTCGCAGCGACCACAATTTGGTGCTTTCCCCAGGGAAGTCGGACTTGCCGATGCTCGATCTCCGGTCCCGGTAACGGTCGTCCATCGATCAGAACCTTTGCGGTCGGTGGCTTAACCGATAAAACCACAGAAAACGACTTTGCTTCCATTTGAACAATCTCCACCGAATTCTGTTCAGCCACCAACTGGATGATGCGTTGCTGAGATTGAAATGAGGGTGCAGAGATCTTCAAATCATAACATCCTGGTGGTCCAACGATATTGATTGGCGAACCGGAACCACTACTGGTAATGCGGAATTCCTTCGCTGGAATGTCACCTTCCGCTCCGTCAGTTTCACTTGTCATCGCCTCGCTGCCGTCATCGATTCCCGGTTTATTGCTGGGCTTGATGACTTGATCTAATCCATCAATACTGATCAAAACGCCGTCGACGGCAGGGCCATCTTGGTCTGCTTTTAAGACGAGCTTTATCGAACCTTCGCTCTTCGGCGGTTCAGCTACTTCTGGTCGTTTGAAATCGTACTCGAACAGCCTCATCGTTGTTTGTGGCTGCGGGTCAACAGCTTCGGCGACTGCTGCTTGAACCGCATTTGTTTTGTTCTCTGAATTCAACATGACGGCGCAGAACAACAAGCCAACAAACATTCCAACGCCCGAGAGCATGAGTTTTCGATTCCGCAAAACAGGAAACCGCACAATCGCTTCTCGAAGAAGGCTTTGCCAAGTCATCACCTTTTTCTTTGCAGTCAGCGCTCGTTTCGGCGAATATATATTCGGGCTATTGTAGATCACGGTCGCTTCGTCTTTTGACATCGATTCAGCACTTGCATTTCGGTCGAGACAACCACTGCCCTGCATACTGGACTGAAAAACCTGTGGACTGATCGCCCCAATGGCTTCGGCTGCAGATGCAAATCGCAAACCGACCTGCTTCTGAGTCAAGCCTTCAACAAGTACCAAGATGTCGCTAGGAATATCGGCCACCAACGCCTGCACCGAACCGATTGGCTCCGATGAAGCGTGCCAGGCCGACCAAGCCATCGGATCGAGTTGCCGCTTGCGATCCATACCTTTGAACAATTTTAAGAATTTGTCGCCCGTCAGAAGCTGCAAGGCGACGATACCGACGCAGTACAAATCGGACGACAAACCGGGCTGTCCGAAGTGCCTCGGGTTCAGGATTTCCGGTGCATTGTGGAGCTGCTTCTCATCGGGCCTTCGGAACTCGCCATCGATATCAGACTCTGACAAGTTAGTGAGCTTCACGTTGCCACTACCATCAGCAAGCAACGAGTCCAAGCGGATTTGGCCATGGACGCGATCCATCGAGTGCAGATAACGCAACCCTTCAAGCGTTTGTCGAAGGATGTCGAGGATACGAATTAACGACAATTTTGTCGTCTTCAGTTCAGCGTCCACGGAGGTCGGCATCGGCTCCATAATGATCCAATGTCGTCCTCGATCGATACCATGAACGCGAAGAATATTGGCATGATTGAGTCCAGCAAGTAACGTCGCTTCGCCCCAGAAAGCTTCGGCGACATCTGTATCGCCCTGGAACTCCGCTCGAAGCTCCTTGATCGCGATCTCGCGTTTCAGAATGTGATCGTACCCATCGTAGATGGTTGATACTGATCCGCAGCCAATCGTTTCAAAGACTTCGTAAGTTTCAGATTGAGTGATTATCGTATTCATAATTTTGCTTCTTATTTAAAGTGGTCATACATAAACGTGAGCCGACAGCGCTAGCTGCGGGCCGTTTGCTTATTAACCTGCTACGTCAGCGAGGGATCAACCCGGTCCCTCGCTGATGCATTCGGGTTACGGCTGCGTTTTGCAATACATATCCGTCGATTGGACAACCTGCCCACCCAGCCCCATGCGAAACGGTTCATCCGAGAACGTAGGCCGGGTACCAGTCGCCATCAGTTCACCTTGCAAGTTTCCATCGCTGTCAGTCCCTGCCGCTTCAAAGCGATACAGCTCTCGCCAGGTATATTCGTTGCGGTCGTCTAAGCCACACGCCTCCGCAATCGAATGCAGGCGTCGCGACCCATCCGGCAACCGCATGATCTGAACGACGATATGCAGCGCCGATGCGACCTGCGCACGAGCAACATAGATAGGCAGTTCTGCATCGTTCATCAAGCAAAGTGTCTCCAGTCGCCGAGCCGCATCGCGTGGCGTATTGGCGTGGACCGTAGTTAATGAACCGGCATGGCCTGAGATCATCGACTGAATCAAGTCTAGTGCTTCACCTCGCCGAACTTCGCCGACAATGATCCGGTCGGGCCTCATGCGCAAAGAATCAACAAATAGATCGCGTATGGTGACCGCTTTCTGTCCGTCGATCTGAGCCGACTGCGCTTCCAGGTAAACTGTATGCTTCTGGTTCAGTTGCAATTCCGAACTATCCTCGATCACGATAATGCGTTCGTTTTCCGGTATAGCAGTGGAAAGCGCATTCAAAAGCGATGTCTTACCAGTGCCTGTTCCGCCAGAAATGACGATGTTCTTGTGCATCTGGACACATAGCGACAGAAACTCGGCAGCACTGCCGCTCATCGAACCTCGCTCGACCAGCTTTGCAAGATCAAACGTCGATTTCTGAAACTTGCGAATCGTCAAACACGGTCCAACCCGTGACGCCGGTGGAACGATCGCGTGAACCCGTTCGCCGCCTGGCAAGCGACCATCAATACTGTGATTGACGTCGATGCGTCGATTGGAGAACTCCGCAATGTTGCGAATCGCCGCCATCAACGACGACTCCGACGCAAAGGTTTCCTCGCTCAAGGAGATCTTTCCGGCTTTCTCGAAATATACCTGCTTGTGTCCAACGACCATGACTTCCGAGACACTGGGGTCATCTAGCAAACCTTGGATTGGCTTGAGGAAATGCTGAAGTGTTTTGCTGTAGATTTCTGGAGCGTTCATTTCCGGATCTCGGTGGAAGTTGGTATCGACAGTACGGATGGTCGGATTCGAACCAACGGTCTTCTGCATATCAGGCAGACGCTCTAACCAGCTGAGCTCCACCCGTGTTTTGGTTGTCGCACTTCTGCAACACAAATGAGATACGAAAGACTGAGAAACATCGGACATGCTGTTACTCTAAATTTTTGAAAACAAGAGCGTTTGAAAAGAATTTGCGATTTCGAATTGCGCTATTAACTGCACTTTAGGCAAACAATTGTAGCGTGATTTTTCGATTGCTCTTGCAAAAAAAATGGCTCTGAAGGGATAAGGTGGTTACGAAACGACACCAAACCCAGGAGAGCCAAGGATGGCCAAGC
>Ga0163150_10002780_pt1 | contig 25966 bp, 26 predicted proteins | sample OliLakLV19P2IB_FD_148628 | JGI IMG/M metagenome (GOLD analysis project Ga0163150, IMG submission 148628) | Freshwater microbial mat bacterial communities from Lake Vanda, McMurdo Dry Valleys, Antarctica - Oligotrophic Lake LV.19.P2.IB | ecosystem: Environmental > Aquatic > Freshwater > Lake >...
GATTTGGGGCCCTTAAAATATTAAATATTGGGCGCAGTCAAGATCGGGGTCACATCTTTCGTTTTTCTAAATTGCTCAGCTTCAACAATCGCACTTGGTGGAGTCCGAACGCACAGGCAATCGTGGGCTTTTCGTCGCGGACCCGGTGAAAATCTCAATGGGCATCGAGTGCCGTCCCATTCGTCCACGATTGCCGCACACATCGCGTCAATCGTCGCTACCAGCTTTTCGGTTGTTGTGCCCCCGTTGCTTTGCTGGCGGAACGCACTGACTCAACACGAAGCGCGTGTTTGAGGCGGCCACGCTGGGGGCGCGGGCGGTATGCCCGCCCAGGAGCGGCCTGCGGCCACGATTGCGGGCGGGACGCCCGCGCTCCCAGCGTGGCTTCGGCACTCCAAAAAGCGTCAACTCCAGATTCCCGCTTTCGCTGGAATGACGGGAACTTCTTCGAGCTTAGGTTTGTACGGAAGCCTGCTTCCCGGTCTCAAGGCTTGTCCAGAAAACTCACATCCCGTTTATTGCCTGGCCGGAACTCTTTCGAAAGAAACCACGGGAAATACTGGGCAGATGTGAAGACTGTGCCAAAGTGTCCCGGTTCATCGAGGGGCAAAGGCGATTCGAGCCCTTTCTGGAACGCTTCCCTGGCTTGGACAAGAAACTGTTCGTTGCCTGTTTCCCCAAAGAGGGCGGCCAGACCTGGCGCCAAAACCAGTCCCGCGTAGGGAGCACCGATGAATTCCTTTCTTTCTGCATCCCAAGCGTTTGGGTTCTGATAGAGCCACTGGGCTGAGCGTTGCATCCGTGCCAGGACCGATTGATCACCGTTCAGCCTCTGGTAGTTCTGCAGAGCACTCCAGACGGCACCGCACTCCCAGGCGGTCTTGCCGAATCCTTCCTTAAAACTCTCCTGCCATTGTGTTGCTAGCGCTGGGGAAAGCCTGCGCAGTTTGTCGAGATCGCCGTCCTGCCAGGCATACAGGGTCTCAAGGAGTCCTTTAGTTGTCTCAAGCCAGCGCCGGTCGCCTGTGCCCTCGTATCCTCTCAGAAGCCCAATCAACCGGTTGGCCAGGCTCGCCAAGTCCTGAACTCCAACGCTTCCCTCTTTACCAATACGGACGGCAAGAGAACGCCCGGCATTCAAGAAGCGGCGATTTCCTGTAAAGAGATAAGCGCCAAGCAACCCTTCAACACCGTAAGGCTCAGTAAGTTTTGTCTTTGGATCCAATGAAGGCGATGGGATTGGCCCCACCTGTAGTGGTTCTTCGGCAATGAACCCGGCATCAGCGACCGCCGCGAGAGTCTCCTCGGCAAGCTCCAAAGACTCGAGCTCACCTGTCCTGAAAAAGTGCAAATACAGCGCATGGGCGAAGTCGCCCGGTGCGGACACGTAATCCGCTTGCTTCGAATCAATCGCCGTTGCAGCCAGTAACGGATTGGCAAAGCGAAAAACACCATAGCCCATGGGCCCTTTCTTTCCGCCCTCTTCCGGCTTTTCGCGAGCTGCCAGCACCGCGCGCCGACTGGCAGTCAGCCAGCTATCCAGGTTAGCCGTTAGATTCTCAAACTCCGGCTTCAGCAAACCAGCGGAGGACTCCAGCAACCGACCAAATGCCTGCGTGCGACTGCAATACCAGGCGGGCGGCGCCACGGCGTAAATGGGTTTCTGAAACCCCAGCATCACATTCCGCACCTGGCCGGAAGCCAACTGCCGTTTGCCATGAAAGTGAAGCATCATCTCGTGCGTCTTCGCGGTTTGTGCCGGTAATGCTTGCGCAGGCTGGCTTGAGGAGAAGAGTTTCACGACCAGCGTTGCGTCGTTGCGAACCTGCAGCGCCTTTGGATGAAGCTGTCCAAACCATTTCACCGCTGCAGACAGGCCGTGCTCGCCGTCCGACAAATCCGCCCAGCCCACGCGCGCACTCCTGCCCGGGCCACTTCCCTGCACAGCCCCTGAAACAGAATACAAGCCGGCGGAATCCTGGGACAACGAAACCTGCGGCGCGTTCTCGAAATTCCCCGTATAGTCCTGCGGGTCCCCTCCCAAAATGAACTTCTGCTGGGTCAAGTCCAGGTTCAACTTGAAACTCAAACTCAACTCGTCAATTGGGAACTGAGAGTCACGCCGATTCAAGAGCGTGATCTCGAGCTTGAAGTAGGTCTTTCCGCCATGCGTCGTCAGGCGCGCGATATAGTCCAGTCGTTTCTCCTTCGAATCGGCTAGCACGAAGGTGCCGGTGATCTTCACCACCGCGCGCAACGCGTTGTGCTCTTCGATCTCGATGTGGTTTTGTGTCCAATGACTGGTACGGAAGGCGCGGCCGCCACTAGTCAGCACCAGATCAAAGTTGCCGCTGTCGAGGATCTTGGTTTGTTCGGTGAAGTTATATCCCCAACCTTCGTCAACCCAGACTTCGTCAAGCAGTTGGTTGGAGTCTCCACCGATGACGAAGCGGAGCGGGCCGGTAATGACTTCGAAGGCTTTGCCACGTGGGATAAACCCCATCGGCGAGGGGAACTCCGGCAACGCGACGACTTCACGAAGCACGTAGCCCGTCTGGCTGTTTGCTGCAACGGTGGCTGCGAAGTCACAGTGCAGCCATTGAATGCTGCCGTCTTCCCACCAGCGGTTTGCCACCGCGAACAGCGCCGGGACAAATCGTCCCTGGGTGTCGAGAACCTGCAGCTTCTCGACGCTCTTCACAGCGCCTTTGGGCAACGGCACGCCAGCGCGTATCGGCCATTGATGGCGGTCGACACCAGCCGTCTCGCGCACGGTCAAAGGCACTTCAATACCCGCGACACGACATGGCGATGCCAGCAGCAGAAAGAGGAGTAAAGAAAGGAACAGACTCATTGCACCTACCTCAAATCAGAAATCAGGCGGAGGCGAAGAAGAAGAAGATTGAAGCCCCGTGCCACGTTCAGCTAACCAGCGCAGATTCAATGAAAGCACAACGTGGATTGGGGCGAAAGGTCTATTCTGCCGGGAAACGCACTTCGCGGCGCGTCCGGGCGTGGCGGAGTCTTGCGGATTAAGTAACGGCGTACCTTTGAACAACCGAGCGAATCAATCCGAGATGGCAGGCTGAAATCTGACTTCTGGCGAGATGATGGAGGTGACAAGAGAGTGACCGACAGCAGGGAAACTTCGTGTGGGGCTTGAGCGTTCAGGTGTTATTTAGGCTTCTGGGCTAGGGTTGATAGGAGATGCTTGAATGCCTTCATGGGTGGGAGTTGCGACTTGCTGGCCGCAAGGTTAGCCTCGCGGATGCTCTCATACACCTCATAGCGATGTACGGAAACACTGTTGGGGGCTTTGATGCCAATACGGACGCTGTCCTTGCTGATCTTGACAATCTGGACCTCGATCTCGTTCCCGATCATCAACTTTTCATCTTTCTTCCTGGATAATACCAGCATGGGTAGTCCGCCTTACGCATAAATTTGTCAATGCACGGCGAGATTATAACAGAAGCGCGAGAATAGCAGATGTAGGATGAAAGAAAGGCGATGCAACGACAACGACGAATGGCTGTCTTTGCCAGGGTGAAATTTTCTTCTTTGATCTTCCTTCAACCAGGATTCCCAAACGCCAACGGTTGGTGCGTGTGATAGTCGGAATTGGACAGCACAATTTGTTTGCCGCTCATGCGCTTGTGGTTGATGATGATCGGCGCTTTCAGGTTGACAGTCGTCTGCAGCGGATCCTCAGGAATCACAGCGACAACCAGCTTGACAACGTCTTCTTCACGCTCGATCTCCAAACTGTGCAAGTCCTCGAGCGTGAGAGCGCAGACGTAGGAACCAATCACCAGATGGGGGTCAATGACGGGGAAAGAAACGTGCTGTTCGTCGAGCGACTGCAGCCACTTGAAAGGCCGGATTTCTTCGTTCTCGACCAGTAGATAGCGCTTGTGCTGGGCAAAGCCCAGCAGTCCTTCGCGAAGCTCCAAGACGGCTTTGTCGTCGTATTCCAGCGTACCAAACGACTGAGTTTCCAGTTTCAACAGAACAATTACCTCAGATAGTCCAGAAGTGACAACTGCGCAATCCTCGCCTGAGAACTCAGCGAAACCTTGACTGCCTGATCAGCGAGATTAAAATCACTGATCGATTCTACAAGGTTGGCATCTGTCAAACGAGAGGTTTCTTTCTTTAGCCCCAAATTGTGATCGCGGAGTCGTGACTGCGTCTGTTCGCCGAGTTGAATGCGCGCTCCAACGATTGCACCCAGGGAGTTCACCCGGTTTGCAAGGGTCTCCAGATTCGCCACTTCGGCCCGAATGGCCGTCGGATCGTTATTGTCGATGGCGGTCTCTAGAGCCTCGAGCACGTCAAGAACAGCGGGCGGGTCACCGAAGAGATCCTGACCGGTGACGTTCGTCTGAATGGTCGTCGAGCGGTCCAGCTTTTGGTAGATCGCTTCATCGTTGCCGCCGTAAGTGAAACCGGGCGCGTTGTCGATGAAGGCATCCGCAGCAGGACGACGCGTTCCCGAAAAGAGGAAGACACCGTTGTACTGCGCGTTGGCCAAGGACAGTACCTGCTTCCGCACTCCTGTAACGCCCTCGGCCAGGGCCGCGCGCGATTCAGCGGTGGTAGTACCCGACAGTGCCTGTGCTGCCAGTGTCTGAGCGTTCTCCAAGCTCAGAACCAACCTCTGCAGAGTGCTGTCCAGGAATCCAAGTTTGCTAATCAATTGGTCGTTGTTGGCAATAAATTCCTCGTTCTCACTTGAAACTGCCTCTATTTCTGAGGCCTGCCCGGCCGCATAAGGATCGTCCGAGAGTACATTGACGCGCCGGCCGCTGGAAAGTTCGTCCTGAGCTTTGTCCAGTCGCGCTTTGGTGCGGGACAGATCCTCCAGGAAATTCCGGCTCTGAATTGAAGGTGTGATACGCATTGGGGTTCGTGTCTCCTTGCGATTGGCTGTCGCTGCTCAGTCCGCGCCTTACCGGCCAAACGCTGCAATGATATCTCCCGTCAACTGGTCCACTGTGCTGATGAACTTCGTGGCTGCTTGATAGGCCCTCTGGAAGCGGATCAGGTCCAGAGCTTCCTCATCAAGCGAAACTCCTGAAACCGAGTCGCGCTGGTTCTGCAACTGGGTGAGCACGGCACTCTGTGCATCCAGCCTCCTCTTGGCGACTTGCGTGTCTGTGCCCACTCTGAACTGCAGAGAGGCAAAGCCTTCGGCGAACGTTTCCGTTCCACCGTTCAGGGTTTTCAGCGCTGCCAATCCTGCCAGTACGAGGGCATTGGCGTTGTCTCCCGCCTCGCCGGACTGGCCGGCGGCAACCAGCCGCGCATCGGCAACCAGTGCAGCATTCACAGAAAAGTTGCGGGCCGCCCCGGCCGGAAACACCTGCGGCAGCGCTGGCGCAGGTGTCGGATTAAAGAAGTCAACACCCGCATTACCCAGGAGATCGGTGCCCAACCCATGCTGCGTGTTCACTTGATTGATGATCGTGTTGGTTAGCGTGTCAAGATCGCCGAGGTAGGTCGGAATGTTTTGGTCGCGAATCTCGACAAACCCCGCGACTTCACCGCCGCTGATCAGGTTCGTGATGTTGTTGGCACCCGACCAGACCTCAAAGTGCCCTTGAATGCCGACAGGCACGGCAGACAGAGGCTGAGACGTATTCCCGCTGACCAGACTGTGACCACCGGCAACGGACACATAGAATGCCCCATCTTGCGCTTCGTAATAGTGCACATCAACAAGACTTGAAAGTTCCTTGATATATTCCTGCCGTTGGTCACGAAGCCCGCTTGCCTCAGTCCCGCCACCCTCCGCGACGATGATTTCCTGATTCAGCGTAGCAACGATGCCAGCCAGGATATTCACTTTGTTCACGGCATCTTCAATAGACCGGTTCACGCTGGATTGGATCTCGTCAAGCTGGCGCGCTGCGCCGTTGAAACTGGTTGCCAGATTCTGCGCTGCCGACAGAACGGCATTACGCAGAGCCGACGATTCCGGATTGTTCGCCAGCGTCGAGAAGCTGTTGAAGAAACGGCTGATGCCATCCTGAAGCCCGCCAGTACCCGATGGCAGCATGCGCTGAATCTGATCGAGCGCGTTGAACATGGCTTCCTGCTCGCTGGTGTGGTGAGTCTCCTCTACCACTCTCAGCTCAATAAACCGGTCACGAGCCGACTCAATGTTCTTCACCGTCACACCCGAGCCTATGAGGCCTGCGGCGGTTTGCACCGAGAAATCGGTCTGAAAAACCGCGTGCTGCCGGCTGTAGCCCGGAGTATTGATGTTCGACATGTTGTTGCTGGTCACCTGCAGAGCGAGTTGATGCGCCTGCAATGACTTTCTGCCAACGTCGAGACTCGCAAACAAGCTTCCCATTTCCTATCTGTCTCCCTAATACTGCGCCTGGAAGGTAGCTTCCATCGGGCGTGACATCACCGACAACGACGGCGAATACGTCTGAGGTGGACAAATGGCTCTGTACAGCACCTCGCAGAACTGCTGCCCATTCCGAATCAAACGCGCATTGGTCTGATTGGTGAGCTGAATCTCCTTGGCCACGGCTCCAATTTCGGCCTTTAAAGAAATGTATTCGGCAGACAGCCTCTTACCACGCTGACTCTCTGCTTCCCCGGGTTGCCATTGCACCTGATTCAATTGCTCCATCATCTCCGCTTCGCGAACCAAACAGCTCTCAAGGCATGACAGATCGTGACGCATCAGCAACCCAGCCTTGGCCTGCGCCAGTTTCAGGCAATCCTTTAATAAGTCCAGCTTGTGTTGCAAAGCAGTCAGGCTGTCTTGCTTTTCTTCGTTCATTATCATGCTTGAATGTCCAAATGTTCCACCGATGCGTCGTGGCGAAGCTCAAGTCCATCTTCCCCTGGCTCAGACTCTCTCGTTCCCTCTTCCGCCTCAGCAGAATGCTTGCGGCGCTTCTTTCGCGAACCGTCCTGAGACGGTTGTTCACCCAGATTTGTTCTGAACTGCATGGGATCTACCCCGTGAATGTCTGTTAACATGAGTGGCCCCGAGCTTCAGCGGCGCACCAGCGTCTAACCCTTCAAGTCAATCAAGTTCTTTTGAATAATGGCCTCGGCAATCTGCTCACCCTTGACGTTGTATGTGCCCGAATCGATCGCTTTGGCAAGCTTGTCGACGCGATCCAGACGAACATCCGGTTGGGCATCTACGAGCTGCCGGATTCGAAGGAACTCCTGGCTGCGTTGAGAGATGTGGACATTGTCACGCTCCGGCGAAGGAGCGGCTTTCCCATTGCTGCCAAAGGCATGGTCATTCTTCGTGGCATACAGAACAGGCCCTGGTCTGGCATCGTGATTAATCCCATCGATCGGCATGGTCGACCTCCTCAATGTTGTCATCTCTGTTATCGTCCGGCTGACGACTGACTTTACGAAATCCTTGCCGTACCTGAAACCCTCGCTCTGCCTGCTTCTCATCAACCTTCTAATTCTTCAATCACCTGCGGGCTTTCCGGTAGCCAGCAAGAATTCTTTCGGATCAACTCGTTCGCCACCCTTCTGTAATTCGAAGTGCAAATGTGTTCCTGTTGACCGGCCGCTGCTACCTACCTCACCAATGACTTGTTCGGCCGAAATCAGGTCCCCTTCTTTGACCAGATTCTTGGAAGCATGGCCATACAGCGTTCGGTAACCGCCCGCGTGCTCCAGAATGATCGTGTTGCCGTAGCCGCTGAGATGACCGCTGAAGACGACGGTGCCTGACTGGGCAGCTCTAATGGGTGCTCCAGCACGAGTCACAATATCAATGCCGCGATGGATTCGGGTCGTCTGCGTGAAGGGATCGGCACGCTTTCCAAACGCCGATGACAATCGGCCTTCGACCGGAGCGCTCCAGGCTCTAGGGGCTTCAGGGTCTGTCGCCGTTGTCGTTGCCTTCCCGTGATCGTGGGTTGGCGCTTCTAGCTGGCCATGCACCGGGTGTTCGACGTTTGCCGGCGCCCTCGAAGCGGGCAGCGGAGCGGCTGTTTCTGAAGAAGGAGATCCCGAGGGAGCCTTGGTCTCCTGGACCGTCTGCTCCAACTGACGGTACATCATCTCACCAATTCCCAGCGAGCTATTCCTCGCCATTTGAAGGGCAATCTCCTGGTCGAACATACTCAAGTAGACATCTTTTCCCAGTGCGCCGCCTTCGTCATCGGCCGGTTCGACGGTGGACCGCATGACCTTCAACATATAGCCAATGAAGATGGCCTCAAACTCCTGCGTCGCCCTTTTCAATTCCTGCAGCCGGGTTTCGCCCTCAGCGCCCTGAGCGTGAGCGATGCCGCTGCGGATACTTTCCAGCTGCAGGTTCACGCCCGGCAATGTCGGGTTGGCAAGTAGTGAGGAAGGCACGTTCATGGGGAGTGATACGTGATACCTGGAATGTGATGCGTAACAAGTCAAGCGTGATATCGAACTTCGATATCACGCTTGACGTTTCATCCACCTAAATGATCTCCAACTCTGCTTGCAGTGCTCCGGCGGCTTTGATCGACTGGAAGATCGCCACTAGATCTCGCGGCGTCACACCCAGTGCATTCAGTGCCTTCACCAAATCTTCGACGTTAGCCCCATCCTTTAGCAGAACCAGGTTCCCGCCCTTTTCCTCCGCCTTCACGGTCTGTTCTGGAGTCACAGTGGTCTGCCCCTGGCCGAAGGGCGCTGGTTGCGACACGTTGAAATTGGTTCCAATCTGAATCGAGAGGCTGCCCTGCGTTATGGCCACGGCGGCGATACGCACGTCTTTTCCAATCACAACGGTGCCCGTTCGTTCGTTCAGAACCACTTTGGCCCTACGGTCAGTTTCGATCTGAATGTTTTCAAGTTCCGCGATCAGGTCAATCATGCGCTCTTTGTACTCCGCGGGAACCCGCACTGAAACCGTGCGCCCGTCCAGAGATCGCGCCGAACCTGCACCCATCTTCTGGTTGATGCCAGCTTCGAGGCGGCTGGCAGTGGTGAAGTCGCTTTCGCTTAGCACCAACTCCAAATGGTCGCGGTTCATCAGATCGCTGGCGACTTCTCTCTCAACAATGGCGCCATTCATGAGCCGTCCAACGGTTGGATGGTTCACCTGAACTCCATTGGCCGAGTTCCCAGCAGAAAAACCTCCGATGACAATCGACCCCTGTGCCACGGCGTACACCTGGCCGTTAGCGGCTTTCAGCGGGGTCTGCACAAGCAGGCCGCCCTGCAAGCTCCGGGCATCACCAATCGACGACACCGTGCAGTCCAGCCGGCTGCCAGCGCGGGCGAAGGAAGGAAGTTCGGCCGTCACCATGACGGCCGCAATGTTCTCCACGCGCAGTGACTGAGCCGTCACGGTTACGCCCAGGCGGTCCAGCATGCTGATGAGACTCTGGGTAGTGAAGAATGTCTGCTGCCGGTCGCCAGTCCGATTCAGACCAACCACCAGCCCATAGCCCATCAGTTGGTTATCACGCACTCCCTGAACGCGTGCGACTTCCTTGACGCGAACGCCCCCCGCGACGGGAACGGCGAGAACGGCCAGGATCAGAACTGTCATTAACCGTCGCATAGAATCTCCAAGCAAATTCTGCTATTGAGTATTGCAAATCATAGTCACCACTCCTGTATGTCCATTACTCGATGTGGTCGCAGACTCGATTCGGCTTCCCTCTCCCCAACTCGGGCGAGGCCCCGTACAATCAACCAGCCGCGTGCTCGCCCCCTCAACTCTAGCCCCTCTCCCACGTTGGGGCGCCTCCCGGAGACGAAGCTTCGTCACTATAATTCTGCGATCCTCAATCAATTAACCCAGCAGCTAACGAAAGAGGCCGCCTCCTTACGTCGGCGGCTACAGCATCATTAGAATGGCCACACTTTCGTCAAGACCCGGTACAGCCAGCCGGGCTTCAAGTGGTCGCTGACAACTCCCTTGCCATCCAACTGGATCTGCATGTTGGCGATGGCCGTGGAGAGCACAACATTGTTGGGCGCAATGTCGCGGGTGCGCACCACGCCAAACAGCGTCAGCGTCTGTCGCTCGCTGTTTACTTTGAGTTCCTTAACACCCTCGATAACCAGATCGCCGTTGGGGAGCACTTCGCGGACACGCCCTGACAACAGAGCGCTCAAGCGTCCCTGCCGATTGGTGGCGCCCTCGCCAGCAAAGGCTGAGTCGCTGGTGGCCGAGACCAGGTTGGCCAATGGAACGCTTCCGCTGTGGTTTTCCAAGCCAAAGAGATTCGGTATCGCCAGGTTCGTGGAGCTCTTTCGGGTCGCATTGGTATCGGCACCGCTGGAAGCCGTTGTGTTCTCCAGCACGCGAATCGTGAGAATGTCATTCACCCGCCTGGCCTTCAGATCGGCGAAAAGGTATGAGTTCAGGCCCGCGTCACTGTAAAGCGACCCTTCTGCAGTCTGCAACGGTGGCTGGCCGGCCCGCGCCTGGCGGACGTACTCTTCAAGGCTCTTCGCTACCACACTGTTGTTCTTCTTCTCTGCTAGTGCCGGCATCGATATCAGACAGAGGACCCAACAAGTCAAAAAAGTTTTGAACATCACACCCTCCCTGGAAACAATTGCCTTTCACTTCATTTGACATTCCCGCAGAAGCGGGAATGGCGTCTGTAAAGAATTCCATCATAACGCCGGAAAGCCCCGCCTCAGCGTGGCAGCGAGCCGGCGATGCCCCCCGAACACAACTCTCTTCAATGCACAACCCGCGCCGTTCCTTCATCCGTGATTTCTGCAGAGAGCACCTTTCCCGACTCGGGGTTCATCACCTGGATGCGCTGGCCGCGAAAGCCCATCGCCAAAGCTTTGGCCTGAGTCGTGACACGCATGCTGTCGCTTTCGAACACGAGCAGAACGCTGTCTCCTCGCTTGACCAGAGGTACAGTAATGAACAGATTCTCTGTCAGCACACGGCCGGGAGGAATCGCCATGCGAGGCTGGCGCCCGCGGAAAAAGCCGCTGGATTTGATTGGGGTTTGAAGTGTAGACAGCAGCCGGTGTGATTCCCAACGGATATCTTCCTCCCGGATGGATTGGGCTGGCTTCAGCTCAGTGAGTGCCACTGCAACCTGCTCGCGCAGGGAAAGCACCGTTCTCAGGAACGCCCGCTTCGCCACTTCGCCATTCACACTGAAGTTGATGTTCAGATAGAACGGCTTGGCATAGTCCGTGCCGGGATGGCAGTTGAAGATCCATTCCGTCTTTCCCATTGGAAGCAAAATGGTCTCGGTCACGTCAATGCGCTCCAGCTGCACATCTTTCCAAGGCAACCCAGGTAGAAACTCCTCAATGACGCGTTGCGAAAGTTCAGCAGCCGTCACCGTTTGAGTTTCGCGCACAATCATGACTTCTGCGGGCACAACGATTGAGTGTGTCTTGCGGGTCACCCCCACCGACTCGAGGCGCCTCAGAATTTCCGCGGCAGCCACCATCTTGGTCTGTCCCGGCGCTGGAGCAGCCGACAGCACTATAGCGTCAAGCTGGGCGGCTAGTTTGGTGTCTGCAGGATCAAGCGCCAGCAACGCACCCAATGTCACCCTGTCGGCACTCACACTGAATGTTGCCGGAGTCGTGAGCCTCGGTAGTATTCCAGCGAAGGCGGACAGAGACAGAAAGGTGACAAAGGCACAGGAACTGAGGACCGAGGAGTGAGGATTGAAAACTGACGATGGAAGTACCACCCCAACTTTGCTGAGGTAGTACCTCGCCACTCTCAATCCTCGATCCTCGATCCTCAGTCCCTTGCAGTTCATCTCTCCGTGTCCTTGTGGCGATGCTACCTTTGGATTACCGCACCACGCTGTTCATCGTTTGCAGCATGTCGTCGGCAGTCTTCACCACTTTGGAATTGATCTCATAAGCGCGCTGCCCAACCACCATGTTCACCATTTCTTCCACGACGCTCACATTCGATTGCTCGATAAAGCCCTGGTTGATGGCTCCCAGGCCGTTTTCTCCAGGGGTTCCGGTAATGGGATCGCCAGAGGAACTGGTGGGAAGAAAGAGACTGTGGCCAATGCTGTTGAGACCGGCGGGGTTCTGGAAGTTTGCTAACTGGACCGTGCCGACCTGTTGAGCCTGTGCCTGATTGGGCTGGGTCACCGAAACGGTTCCATCAGTGCCAATCGTGATGGTTTGCGCATCACTGGGGATCGTCACTTGGGGGTCCAGTGGGTTTCCATCGGAAGTCACAATCGCGCCTTCGCGGTTCAAATGAAACGCTCCTGCGCGGGTGTAGCCAATCTGGCCGCTGGGCTGCCGAACCTGGAAGAACCCCTGGCCTTCAATCACCATGTCGAGGGGATTGCTGGTCTGACGGAAATCTCCTTGTGTGAACAGACGAGAGGTGGAAACCGGACGTGAACCCAATCCAACCTGCAACCCGGTAGGTAACTCGGTTTGCGTTGAAGAGGCCGCGCCCGAGGCGCGAATATTCTGGTAAAGCAGATCCTGAAACTCGGCGTGGCTCTGCTTGAATCCGGCAGTGTTGACGTTAGCCAGGTTATTGGCGATCACGTCGATGTTCAACTGCTGGGCTTGCATGCCACTCGCGGCGGAATAAAGTGCTCGAATCATTCAAGTCTCCTTTGATATTTTCCAGTCTGAAACGTGATGCGTGATTCGTGAAGCGTGAAATATCTCACGCATCACGTTTCACCAGTCGCGTTTTCACGCATCACGCTTTCACGTTTCACGAATCCACAACCTACATCGCGGGCTTGCCGACCTGGTTCACCGATTTCTCGTTCAGTGTGTTCATCACCGTGTTGACGGCCTTTTGCAATCCCTCAAACTGGCGCATCATGTTGATCATCAGCATCATCTGCTGCACTGGGTTGATGTTGGATTGTTCCAGGCTGCCTTGCCGCACCTGTGTATCCTTCACTTCTTGTTCAACCGCGCCGGTCTTGCCTTGAAACATCGAACTGCCTATTTTCTGCAACTGGGTCTTGTCGGCAATATCGACAATCTTGAGGGTATCGACCGCCGCCCCATTCACTTCGATCGCCCCGTTCTGCGCAATGCTCACTCTGCCTCGAGGCAGAGTAATCGCGCCGCTTTTCCCTACGAGTTCAAAGCCTTCCGAGGTTACGAGACGACCTTGCGAGGTCACCTGGAAATGCCCGTTGCGCGTGTAGCGCGTGCCCACCGGGGTCTCGACGACAAAAAAGCCCGATCCTTCGATCGCAACGTCCAGGTCGCGCCCGGTCGCAGTCATCGGCCCGCCCTGGAAATTGATCACCGTGCCTTGAACCACCGTTGAATCGTTAATTGCCTGATCCAAAGGTGGCATGCCGCTCTCTGAGACAGCCCGGTTATAGAGGCGAAAGAAGGTCTCGTCACCCTTGAAACCTGTCGTGTTGAGGTTGGCCAGATTGTTGGCCAGCACCTCAAGCATGTCGGCATTCGCGCGCAGTCCGGAATAGGCTGAGTATAGGCCGCTGTTCATTCATGACTCCTTCAAGAATTGCTTTCGAAGCAAGCAAGGCACTTTCGCTGCCAGAACTGCAAAGGACTCAGCAGTCAGCGTTCAGCGCTCAGCGTCGGCCGCCACCAGGCAAACCTTGCCCAAGCAAAATGAGCTGCAGCCCCGCTGCCCGGCAAAAGCAACCTGTCGAGCAATCTCAGACTTCGCACCTCGCGCTTCCAGCTTCGCACTTCGCTACGCTGCGTTCACAATCATGTCGTGCTTCTGGCGATTGATCGTAAATCGCGCCCAAATCAGCTGATTGAAGTACTTCACATTCAGCGTTGTGGCCTTCAACGCTTTGGCCCGGTTGACAATGAAGTTCGCCAAGCCTGGCAGATCCTCGGCAACCTCCGCTGCCAGCAATTCTTCGCTGGGCACCTGGCCGGCCGCCCGCTTGCAAAAAGACTCCTTGAGTTCTCGGACCACCGATTCGTCGCCCAAGTAAATCGTAACTTCACATTTCAGAATGCTACGCAGGTTGATCATGTTGGTGATGTCAGCGGGATCATAAGTCACCAGCACGAGCGCGTTGTTGAAGGAGTCGTACTCCAACGGAAAGAACGTCGACTCGCGGACAATCTCAAGCGGCACCATCTTGATGACCACATCGCTGATCCTCTGGTTTTTCAGGTTCACGAGCGGCAGTCCGTATTGGCGGCTTAGGGCCAGCGTCACATCCCTTTCCTTCACAAACTCGAGCGTCTTGAGGATGCTTCCCAGTTTTTCGCTCGGTTGCTGCTTCTGTTGCGTCTCGATGGCTTTATCAAGCTGGGCACGGGTGATCGCTCCGTCCTCCAGCAGAATGTGGCCCAGTTTCAGCCGCAGCAGCGCTTGAAAAGACTTCTCCCGCATCTGCTTGCGCTTCTTCAACCGCTCCACGATGGCTGTCCGCAGACAGGCCTCTCCGCAATACCACTCCGATTCCAGATAGAATCCGGGATGGCTCAGCACGCGGGATCGTATCCAACCTTGTTGTGTGTCACATTCGTTGTTCTGGCAGTTCATGTGAGTCTCAGCTTGAAGAGCGGCGCAAAACCCGCTTGTTAAGAACGGGCCTCCCGCCCATGGAGGTTAAGAATCAAATCGATTTCTCCCTGCGGAATCATCAATTGGCTGGCAATTTCCACAGCGACCATCCCTGTGTCAGCCAGTTTCAACACCTGCGCCTTCTTGCCCGCGCCGCGCCGCGCCGGGAGTGCCGGTGAGGAGGCAGCTGCGGCCGCGGCTGCCAGTGCCTTGCCGGGAGTGTTGTCCGGAAGAATCCGATTCGTCGCAGGAGGCGCGACACGCGCCCCATTGGCGGGCTCAGCCCTGTGAACCATGCGTGAAAACACTGCAAAAGTGGCTTCGGTTTCCTGCATGAACTCACGCAGCTCCGACCGGCACGCGGCCAGTTCAGAAGCAAGCCAAATCTCCCGTCGATCCCTCCGGCGGTTCCAGAAACATGCGGCCAGCAAAGCCAGCGTGGAAATGAGCTGAATCGTGAGTGTGACTGTCATAGGGACTCCGTTAAAGGCTGCCTTAGGGAGGGAGACTCCCATGCATCGTGATGCCACCACGGCGGCAGCACACACTTTGTGACTCGCAGTTAAGCAAGTTGCGTCACTGTGTTCCCAGAGAGCGAATCCGCTCCGCCGGACTCTCGACTTCTGTAATGCGAATGGCGAAGTGTCCATCCACCACAACCACCTCGCCACGCGCCAGTAGTTTGTCATTCACCAACAGCTCGACCGGTTCGTCGGCCGAGCGGTCCAGTTCAATCACCGAGCCGTGCCCAAGCTTCAGGATGTCCTGCAAAAACATCTGTCGTTTCCCAAACCGCACCGAGATGGGAACCTGGACATCTAGAATCAGATCAAGGTTCACATTTGATTCGACTGCGTTCTCCGCCATGGCTTCGCGCTCCTGAACAAATGACCTACCGCGCCCGTAAATCCTACCCGTAGCGGCCGACGTAAGGAGGCGGTTCCGCCAACTTCCGCCTCGTCACCTCGGCGGCTACACAGTTGAACCCCATTCTCTTCCCTACATCACACCGCGCCCGTCGGCGGTGTGGCAGCTCCTCTGACAATGCCCTACTGTTGCCCAAGCGGGCCGACAATGCGAACGGCCTTCCGGTCTTCCGACACTAGCGGTTCGCTTTCGAATTTCGCTTTGCCACCCACGTGAACGTTAAAGCGATCGCTCGCTTTCCGGTCCAGCCTGACCACATCTCCACTCGCGAGACTTAACAGATCCTTGACGCTAATAAGCGTTCCGGTAAGCTCAGCGGTGACCGGAATGATCGACCCATACAGCGATTTCACGATATTTCTGAAATCGGCAGCCTGATCCCCTTGGCGCCGAACGCTCATGTCTTGCGAGAACTTCGCCACGATCGGCTCCAGCGCCGCAAACGGAATGCACAGGTGCATGCTTCCGCGGACATCACCGATCTTGACCTCGAAAATGATCAAGATCACCACTTCGTTGGCAGAAGCAATTTGCAGCAACTGCGGCCGCGTTTCGCTGGCGTGCAATTTGAAGTCAATGGGGATGACTGGCGCCCAGGCTTCCTGGAGGTTGCTCAACAACACCTTGATTACGCCCTGGATGAGAATGTGCTCGATGTCGGTGATGTTGCGGCTCAGCTTTGGGACGTTGCCCGTGCCTCCCAGCAGCCGGTCGATGAGGGGAAATGCCAGGTCGAGATTCATCTCAAACGCGGCCATGCCCGTGAGCGGTTTGATGGTGATGGCGTTGTAACAGGTTGGATCGCTGAGCGAGAGCAAGAACTCGTTGTAGTTCGTCTGTTCCACCGACAGGAGGCTGACCTCCGTCACCGCGCGCAAATAGGCGCATAGCGACGAAGAGACGTTCGAGCAAAACTTGTCGTGGAGAAGTTGCAACGAACGCAGCATGGATTTCGGCACGCGGTCTGGCCGGCGAAAGTTATACACCGTGGCTCTCCTAGCACCGCCGTCCCTTCGCCGTGATTGCTGTGCCGGGGCGCTGTCCGTGCGGGCTGCTTGCTGGGCCGAGTCGTGCGCTGCGGGCTGCTCGTTCTCGGGCGCGGGCGCATTAACCGATTTCAGCAGCGCGTCAACTTCGTCTTGGGAGAGAATCTTGTTCATAAGTCGTGTTAATTTCTAAGGTGAATCACCCTTCAGTTCGCGCTTCCGGTTCCCGCAAAAGGGCTGGTTGGTTCGAACAACTCCTCCCACGACATCGACACTCGCTGTTCTTCCTTCCTGCGGTTGCAAATCTGATGCAACTTTCGGGCGATGCTTGTTAGACAGCGGGCAGCGGGTGTGTTCGGCGCCATGTTCACCACGGGCATCTGGTGGCCAACCGCCTCCACCAAGTTCTTGTCTCGCTCCACAAACCCGAGCAGCTCTACCTGTTTGTTGAGAAATCGATTTGAGACTTTGTCGATTTGCCGGAACACACTGTTGGCTTCGTCGCGACCCATGACGTTGTTGACGAGGATGTAGACCTTCTTGGCCGGCTCGCGATGAGCCAGGATCTTGACCATCAGATAGGCATCCACGATTGCCGTAGGTTCGGGTTCCGTCACTACGATCACCAATCCGGCCGCCAGCAGGAAGTTGATCACGTTGGCGGAGATTCCAGCTGCCGTATCAATTAAAAGATAGTCCGTGTGTTCGCCGAGCGCCGTGATGCCACGCACCAGCTTAAGCTGCTGTTCAGGCGTCAGCGCCGTCATTTGCTCAATTCCGGAAGTGGCCGGAAGAATCTTCACGCCGTTGGGCCCTTCGATGACAATCTCTTCCAAAGCCTTGTCGCCGAAAACGAAGTCTCCCAGGTTGTGCTTTGGAGCCAGACCGAAGAGCACGTCGATGTTGGCCAGGCCAAAGTCTGCATCCAGAATCAGGACCCGCTTCCCCATCTTGGCTAATGCGACCGCCACATTGGCCACGACGTTCGTTTTGCCCACGCCGCCCTTGCCGCTGGTGATGGCAATCGCGACCGGCTGATGCCCAGCCAGTGCGTCCAACGGTTGCAGGGAGGAAGCCCTGACAACTTCTCTTAAAGTCGAAGCCTGGTCATACATTCGGGTTCACCTCGGGCTGAGTCAAAGGATTCGGTCGTTTGGAAGCAGTCTTTCGCCAGGAAGGATTGGACGGTTTTGGGCTTGTTTCGCTGATCTTTGACTCTGTCCAGGGGCTGGTTTCCTGCCCTTGAAACAAGGCGCCAATGTAGGAAGCATCCGGAACGACCAGGTCTTTGGGTACGTTCTGTCCCACGGTCAAGCAGCCCAGGGGGCTGGCACAGCGAGCCATATGGCTGAAGACCGGGCCGTACACCTGCGTTTCGTCCAGCTTGGTAAAGATGACGCATCCGGGATGGAAGATCTTGTAGTTATCGGCGATCTCGGCCAGGTCGGAGCGTTTGGTGGTTGCGCTTAAGAGCAAAGCCTTCTGCACGAGTGGCAGTTCATTGAGAGCGTTCGCCAGCTCCTGGAGGCTGCCGGTCTCTCTCGGGCTCCGTCCAGCGGTATCGATCAACACCAGATCTTTGTCGGCAAACTCTTCGATGGCACGCGCCAGGCCCTTGACGTTCTCCACCACTTTGGTGGGAACGTCGATGATCTCGGCGTAGGTCTTGAGTTGCTCGGTTGCCGCGATGCGGAAAGTGTCAATCGTGATGAATGCAACTTTCAGCCGCTGATTGAGAACCGCGCGCGCCGCCAGTTTCGCCAGCGTCGTCGTCTTTCCGACGCCGGTCGGGCCGATCAAGGCCAAAACCCGCTGCCCGCCCTCTTGGGGAAGTTCCAGCAACTCGGCACTCAGATGAATTCGGCGAAGAAGGCAGGATGTAATTTTGCGTTCTACCTGCTTCTTGTTGGCGATCGAGGCCGTCTTGCGTTCGCGGATGACATCTTCGATCAGCTCGCGGGCCAGATCGCCGTCCAGCTCTCTTGCCTGGAGATCGAGGTAGATTTCTTCGTAAACCGGATGGGCAAACTCGGCAGTTCGGTGCGCAGCCGTGGTGCGGTGAACGGACGCAGGCCGGGCTTGCGCAGCGGGCCGGGGCATCGCCTGGATCATTGCCCTCAGGTTCCGGATCTCCTGCAACAGGACCTCGTTAGCTGCCTCTCCTTCGGCTTCACCCAGAGCCAGTTCAGCAGCGCCAATCTTCTGGACAGCAGGTTGGGGAGCCGGCGCATTTCGCCTGGGGCTCGGCAGAGAAAACCTGAAGGTGTCTTGAATGTCATCCACCACACGGTCGGCCCGTGCTTTCTCCCGCGAAGCGCCGCTGGAACCACTTGTCTTTCCGGCCGACGCAGCGTAGTCCACCGCCGCCGTTACTTCGAAGTAACTCGTGCCAAACAGACCCATCATCTTTTTCCCTTTGACTTCCTTGCCGCTCAGGATGAAGGCGTCGTGCCCCAACTCTTTTTTCACTTCCACCAACGCCTCTTTCATGCTTGGAGCCCGGTAGGTTTTCACTTTCATATCAGCTGACCATTCCTAGTGAGATTACTTTGACATTTGCAGGAATCTCGTTGTGCGACAGCACCACGAGTTGTGGCATCACTCTCTCGGTTAAGCGCTTCAGGTGGATCCGGATGTTGGCCGGGCTTAGCAGCACCGTCTTCGATTGCGCAATCGAACCCTCCACGGTGCTATGAATCTTCTGCAACACGTCTTGAATCGTGCGCGGATCCAGAATCAAATAAGAACCCTTCTCCGTATGGGTCAGTCCACGCGACAGGGTCTGCTCCATCTCAGGGTTCAGTGTGAACAACAGCACCTCGCCTTGTTCGTTCTGTACCCCCTTGCAAATGGTGCGGGCCAGCGCCTGGCGCACATATTCCGTCAGGAGGTCCGGGTCTTTGGTCAACGTGCCGAAGTCGCCCATCGTCTCCAGAACCGTGATCAAGTCGCGAATCGAAACGCGCTCGCGTAGCAGGTTTTGGAGAACTTTCTGGACTTCGCCCAGCGAAAAGACTTTGGGAACCACTTCTTCGACCAGTTTCGGGTGCGTCTCCGCAACGTGGTCCAGCAGCCCTTTGGTTTCTTGACGGCCCAGCAACTCAAACGCGTGAGCTTTAACCACTTCGGAAAGATGCGTCGCGATCACCGTAGTCGGATCGACCACCGTGTAGCCGGCAATCTGTGCCTGATCCTTGTCTTGCGGCTTGATCCAAACCGCTGGCAATCCGAAAGTGGGTTCCTGGGTGGGCATGCCGGCAATCTGCAGCCGTGCGCTCCCACCATTGATGGCCATGAATTGGTCAATGTTGAGTTCGCCTCGCGCGATCTCAACACCCTTGAGCAACATTGAGTATTGTTTGGGGGCCAGTTGCAGGTTGTCGGTGATATGAATTGGCGGAACGATCAAGCCAAGATCGATGGCGGTCTGGCGGCGAATAGATTTCACACGGTTCAGGAAATCGCCTCCCTGCCGTACATCCACCAAACTGATGAGCCCGTAGCCCACCTCGATCGCCAGCGCATCCACCTTCAACAGAGACTCAATTTTTTCCGGCGGCAGCGCCTTGCGGTGCTGCTCCTGTTTCTGCTGCTCGGCCACTACGGCGGTTTGCTTCTTGTTGAGGTTGGAGAAGTAGGCGGCGGTGCCCGTCATCGCAGCCAGAAACAAGAAAGCCACCTTGGGAAGGCCAGGAATGAGAGCGAACCCAATCAGCACACCTGCGCCAATCGCGACCGGGCGCGGATTCAATAAGAGCTGCTTGGAGACATCGTCGCCCAGGTTCGACTCCGAAGCTGCCCGCGTCGTGATCAAGCCGCCCGCCACCGAAATCAACAGGGCGGGAATAGCGGTCACCAGGCCGTCACCAATCGTTAGAACCGTGAAGGTCTGCAGCGCCTCCATGATTTCCATATTGTGCTGCACCAATCCGATGACGATGCCGGCGAAAATGTTGATACTGGTAATAAGGACGGCAGCAACGGCGTCGCGCTGGGTGAACTTGATGGCGCCGTCCATCGCGCCGTAGAACTCGGCTTCACGTTGCACTTGCTTGCGCCGCTCCTTGGCCTCGACTTCATTAATCAGGCCAGAGTTCAGGTCCGCATCAATTGACATCTGCTTGCCGGGCATGGCGTCCAATGTAAAACGCGCTGTGACTTCCGCGATACGCGTAGCACCGTGGTTGATGACGACATACTGAATCGCCAGCAGCACCAGGAACATCACGATACCGATGATGTAGTTGCCGCCGATGACGAACTGTCCGAACGACTCAATGACGTGGCCGGCAGCCGAGAAGCCTTCGTTCCCATGCAGCAGGATGAGACGGCAGGCCGCAATATTTAGCGCTAGCCGGAACAGGGTGATCATGAGCAGAAGGGAAGGAAAAACCGAGAAGCTCACCGGCTGGTCGATGTACATCGAAGACATTAGGATGACTACCGACAAAGTAATGTCGAGGGTAACCAAAAGATCCAGCATCAACGGCGGTAACGGAATGATCATCACGGCGATGATGCATACCGCAGCGATGGGCATCATCAGATGCGATCGCTTCGCTAAGGCCGGCAGAATCGATTGAGTCACCACGTCCGTATTCATCACACCTGCGTCAAAGCAGTTGGCATTCCACACGGCTGAATACTGGTAATGGATGGTGAATTTTATTTGTTAGGCTTAAGTAGTTGATCTGTCAGTGCGTTGTATCGCTTGATTGACATTGAAAGGTTTAGGCACAACCAGGGTTCACTGCCGAGCCCCTCGAAAGGAGAGGAAGACGTGTCAGTGTTACGGCGGAGAGTCAAATTTCTGAAGGACGAAGGAGGGTCAAGGCGAAAGGGTCAAGGGTCAAGCAGGGCTTCCTTCCTTAACCTTAACCCTTTCGCCTCGACCCCTCTTCTACAGTCGTGTCTGTTTCAACTTGTAGACGTAGGCGAGAACCTCGGCCACAGCCTTGAACAGGTCACCTGGAACCATGCCTCCGACCTCGACCAGCTTGTACAGCGTCCTCGCCAACGGCTTGTTCTCAACCAGCGGAACCTTGTTTTCCTTGGCCAACTCCTGGATGCGCAGTGCGACATGATCCTGCCCTTTGGCAACCACAATTGGTGCCGCCATCTTCCCAGGCTGGTAGGCCAGTGCCACGGCAAAGTGGGTAGGGTTGGTGATCACGACATCGGCTTTGGGGACTGCTGCCATCATTCGGCGCATGGCAACTTCGCGTTGCTTGCTCTTGATTCTTGAACGGACTTCAGGATTTCCTTCGGCGTTCTTGGCTTCGTCTTTGACTTCCTGCTTGGTCATTTTGAGTTGTTCTTCAAACTGACGGCCCTTCCACAGGTAATCGCAAACCGCGAGGATCACCAGATAGACCGCGCTTTTGAACGCCACGCGGTAGATCATCGCCGCAGATTTCATGGCGATGATCAGCGGCGACATGAGCATGAACCGCGGCAGCTCGCTTTCCATCTCCCGGTAGACGGAATAGCCGAAGTGGGCCACGATGCCGATCGTCAAAAGGTTTTTCAGCATTTCAACGCCGCTGGCGGAAGGCAGCAATCGCTTGATGCCGCTGGCAGGGTTCAGATTCTCGAAATGGAAACCCAGCTTGTAAGTCGAAAAGACCAACCCGCCCTGGGCCGCATTCGCGACCACGCTCAACAGGCAGGCCGCTCCGGTGAAGATAAACACAGCTTTGGAAGTCTCAACAGCGCATCCGACCATCAGGCCTTGCAGGCCCTCCTGTGTCATTTCCTGAGGTTGCAGGTTCCCAAGCACACGTTGCAGCATACCGGCCAGATTCTGGACAATTGCCGGCGCATAGATGCCCAGAAGCCAGAACAAACCCAGCAGCACGACCGCTGAGGGCAGACTGGGGCTCCGGGCTATCTGGCCTTTCTTACGTGCGTCTCCCCGCCTCTTGCCAGTTGCCTTTTCTGTGCGACCGTCATCGCCTTTGAAGAAACCCATAGTCGCTGAGGGGTCAAGGTGAAAGGGTCAAGGTTTAAGGGCCAACGCACTTGACCCTTTCGCCTTGACCCTTGACCCTATCCCTTCGCTCCTTTCACGCCCTCATCAACTGAAGAAAGACCAGCATCTCTCGAAACATCTGTCCCGAATAACCCCGCATGGCCGTGGGAAGGAAGTAGAGAATCAGCCCCATGCCCGCCATCCCAACCAGCACCTTCAGAGGAAGGCCGATGATCATGATATGCACTTGCGGCGCGCTGCGTCCGATGATGCCCAGCACCACGTCCGTCAAGAGCAGCACAGCCAGCAGAGGCGCGGCAATCTGGAAGCCAATCACAAAGATCTTCCCCACCAACACTGTCAGGTGAGCAATGAAGCTGCCCGTGAATCGGACTGAGTAGGGAGGAAGGACGGTAAGACTTTTCCCGATGGCTTCGATAAACCAATGATGGCCGTTGAAACCAAGGAAGAGCATCATACCGAGAAAATTCATGTAGATGGAAAACGTGGTGGAGCGATTCGACGTTTGCGGATCGACCGTATTCACGAACGACAGTCCGATCTGGAATCCGAGCAGCTGTCCGGCGTACTGCAGCCCGGCGAACAGACAGTGAGCCCCAAACCCAATCACCATCCCAACAACCAGCTCTCCGGCCAAGCCAACGGTCAGCGACAGCAGGCTCATCTCCGTGGGCATCTGCTGGAGCGCGGACGCCAGGCTGAGCAGATACCCGATGGTCAAAGAGAGTAGAACCCGGACCGACGCAGGAACCAGGAAGTTTCCAAGAAACGGAGTGAAGATGAAGATGCCGCTCGCGCGAGTGAAGAGGAAGAGAAATGCGTAGAGCTGGCCGATGGGAATGCTCACGACAGACGCTTGGTTGCAGGAAACAGGTTACAGGGAATGACGAGGGTCGAAGTTCGAGCGTCGAATGGATATCGTATTTCGGGCGCCGTACCTGGACAGCCGGGTAGCATCGTTCGTATCTGTCCCTTGTAACTGGTCCCCTGTAACCGCTTATCTGTCACCTGTCCCCTCATCGAATGTACACCGTGAAGTTCGAAAATAGGTGCGTGGTATAGGACACCATCTTGTGAACCACCCAGGGCAGCGTAAACAGGAACACCGCAAAAATGGCCAGAACGCGGGGCACAAATGCCAGGGTGGCATCCTGAATGGAAGTCACAACCTGCAATACACTGATGGTAACCCCGACGACGATTCCAGCCAGGAGCATCGGTCCGCTCACCCAGATCAGAGTCTGGAACGACTGTTTCGCCAGAGTAAGAAGCAACTCTTCAGGCATTGGAACTCCGCAAGAATTGAGTCATTGGATCATTGGGTCATTGGATCATTGAGCTACTGCCTCAATGACTCAATGGCTCAATGACTCAATGAATCAATTCCTTTAATAAAAACTCTTCACCAGCGAGCCCACAATCAAGTTCCACCCATCGACCATAATAAACAGCAGAATCTTGAAGGGCATTGAGACCATCACGGGCGGAAGTTGCATCATGCCCATGGACAAAAGCACGGTCGCCACCACCATGTCGATCACGAGGAAGGGCAGAAACAGCACAAACCCAATCTGAAACGCGGTCTTAAGCTCTGAAATCATAAAGGCCGGAATCATCACGCTCGTGGGAATGTCGTCTGCATTGCGGGGACGCGGCTTCTTGGCGATGTTTAGGAACAGAGCCAGGTCTTTCTCCCGCGTGTACTTCATCATGAATCCCCGCAACGGTTTCACGGCGGCTTCCAACGCCTGCGTCTGGGTCATAGCACCGGCCAGCATCGGTTGCAGGGCATCATCGTTGATCTGTTCGAGGATGGGCGACATGATGAAGAACGTCAGAAACAAAGTGAGGCCCAGGATGATCTGATTGGATGGTGTTTCCGCCGTTCCCATGGCCTGCCTTAGAAAGTGAAAAACAATCGCAATTCGCGTAAACGACGTGATCGACAGGATGATCGCTGGCAAGAACGTCAGCAGCGTGAGGAACAGCAGAATCTGGACCGGAACTGAATAGGTCTGCTTTCCGCTTGAGCCGTCGAGATTGATGTTGATGTTGCCCGGAATGGGTGGCGCCGCAAGCGCTGGCGAAACCAGCACCAGCACCAGAAGCAACCATGTGAGCGTTTTTCGCAATGGTGTTGGCCCCTCTTACTCCGCTTGCAGCTGGTTGCGGATTTCGGACAGCCGGGATCGAGCAGCACTTCCCGTCGTGGCACTGGACGAAGCCGTGGCTCTGATTTCGGCCCGCATGACCCGTTCGAAACTGGGCGCTGGCGCTGCCGGAATCCTGCGGGGCTTTTCGGAAAAAAGAGGCTTTAGCGCCGTTCTGACTCGGGCGAACCCAGTCTTCAATCTGGTTTCAACACATTTGAACCTGCTTGCAGCACCAGTCAGCGCAGCAGCCATATCATTTTTGTTTCTCTCGTGCCGCCCCGCGGGTGCTTCCACTTCACTCTCAACCATGGTTTCCAGCGCCAGCGCTGCGCGATCCAGCAGCGTGATGCTGCCTGCTGTGCGAGCTAGCAACAGGCGCGACTGCCCGACCTGCACCAACGTCAAGCTTTGCCTCTCTCCAAGTGCAACCGTTTCGAGCACCGCAATGTGCCGTTCTACTGGCAGAGCACCGAACCGTCCCGGCCAGTAGCGCTTTAGCAGGAACGAGCCCAACAGGATCAAACTTGCCAGCAAGACGGCCGATCCAGTGGCGCGTGTCGCCGATGAGAACAACTCGGCATCCCCTCGAAAAGGCATCTCGACAGGCAGCACCGGTGGAAAAGACAAACCTGTCCTGAACCCAACGGGTGTTTCTACCGGCTTCGACGAAGCCACCACCGCATCGTCGGTAGTAAGCTCGCCACTGACTGGCCGGGAGAGAAGCACAACGCCGTTCAAGCCGCAACACAACGCAAGTAGAACCATCCAGCGGGTTCTAGCCAGAGAATTAATCATGCTTCTCCTCGATCTCATTGATTTTGACGCGAACCCGGTCTTCGATGACCAAGACTTCGCCGCGCCCGATGAGCACGTTGTTGATGTAGATGTCCAGATTGTTTCCAACCGTTTTGTTCAGGGGGAACACCGAGTGGTAGGCCAGTTCCAGCAACTCGCCAATGCTGAGACACGAGCGGCCGAGTTCAATCGTCACATTCAGCGGCACGGCCAGAAACGGTTTGAGTTCGCCCATTGCTTCCACGATCTCAGGCAGCTCAGCCACCGGGGCCGGGACGACTTGCGCCTCGGGTTGTTGGACTTCTTCAGGGTTCATGTGGGTGCCTCTCCATTCCAGCGGGTGTTTGACGCAGCCACCTTGAGAGCGCGGGCGTCCCGCCCGCACCCGGGACGCGACCGGAGGCTGCGCCAGTGGCCTGCGGCCACGATTGCGGGCGGGACGCCCGCGCTCCCAAGGTGGCTGCGACACTCCAAAAAATGCCCAATCCCCGGCGCCGACTTCAGTCGGCTGCTTCGACCCTGTCTAGAACTGCACCACAAAGTCGGTAAAGAACACTTCTTCTGCGCCTTCCTTGGGTAAATACTCATTCACCTTTTCGATGATCTGTTTTTTCAGCTTCTCCTTGCC
>Ga0163150_10002782_pt1 | contig 25956 bp, 22 predicted proteins | sample OliLakLV19P2IB_FD_148628 | JGI IMG/M metagenome (GOLD analysis project Ga0163150, IMG submission 148628) | Freshwater microbial mat bacterial communities from Lake Vanda, McMurdo Dry Valleys, Antarctica - Oligotrophic Lake LV.19.P2.IB | ecosystem: Environmental > Aquatic > Freshwater > Lake >...
ACCCGCCGAGGGCAAGGCGCCGCCCGCGCCGGTAAAGAAAAAACCCACCCGCCGCCCCCCGCGCCGCAAGCCCCCGGGAACGAAGGAAAGTTAATGCCGCCGACGCGCAGCGAAGACGCTGCGGCTGAAAATGGGAGCGAGCGAGATGGGTATGGCGATGACGTGCGATGCCTTGTTATGAGCCGCGGCGTCTTCGCCGCGCGTCGGCGACGCAGCGCAGACGCTGCGGATACGAAAGAAACGGGAGCCGCGCGTCCCTAGCCCCAAGGGCTGAAACAACACAGCCCGGGGCAACGCCCCGGGTAGGCAGCGGTCGTTGCAATGAAGCCCTGTAAGGGCGGAACAAAGATTCGGTCTTGTGTCGCCCGTACAGGGCATGAGCCTTCGAGTTGGCCTGATCCCAGGGCTTCGCCCTGGGCTGCGTTGTCCCAGCCCTTCGGGCTGCATGCGGAAGGCGACAAGGGGCTTTCAGGCTGCATGCCTGAAGGCATCGAGTCTGCTGCTGTCTCGCAAACGGAACTTCCTGTTGACGGCCACCCGTTCCATCCCGCAGGCCGCCACCGCTGCCGATTTGAGCGCTGAGCCGATGGCCGTGAAGAAGCTCATCATCCTCGGCTCCACCGGCTCCATCGGCGTCAACACGCTGAATGTCGTGGAGCATCTGAACGCCACGGGTGGGGCAAGGATCGAAGTCGTCGGCCTCGCCGCCGGGCGCGGGGCTGAGATGCTTATCGCACAGGCGCGGAAGTTTGCGGTGCCTGCCGTGGCGATCGCCGATGCGTCGCAGGCCGCCGCCGTGCGGGCCGCGCTGCCGGCGGTGAAGGTGTTCAGCGGTCCCGACGCCGGGCTTCAGCTCGTCGAAGCGACGCAGGCCACCGACCTCTCGGCCGCCATCGTCGGCTCCGCCGGCCTCGCCGCGACGGTTGCGGGCATCAAGAAGGGCCTGACCGTCGGCTTGGCGAACAAGGAAACGCTGGTCGCCGCTGGCGCGATCGTGAAGCCGCTGGTCAGGCAGTTTGGCGCGACGCTGATCCCAGTCGACAGCGAACACTCGGCGGTGTTTCAGTGTCTGGAGGGGAAGGGTGTAGGGTGTAAGGTGTGGGGTATAGGGTCGCAGAGAGGTCAGGCAAGCGCTGCTGATTCATCCGCGTCCTCACCCTACACCCTAAACCCTAAACCCTACACCCTTCCCACTTCCTCCTCCATCAAACGCATCGTCCTCACCGCCTCCGGCGGCCCCTTCCGCAAGGCTTCAAAGCAAACCATCGACAACGCCACCGTCGAGGAGGCGCTCAAGCACCCCACCTGGAACATGGGGCCGAAGATCACCATCGACTCGGCGACCATGATGAACAAGGCGCTTGAGATCATCGAGGCCCACTGGCTCTTCGACCTGCCGGCGGAAAAGATTGCAGTCATTATTCATCCGCAGTCGGTGGTGCATTCGTTCGTCGAGTTCGAGGACAACTCGGTCTTGGCGCAGCTCGGGCCTCCCGACATGCGAACGCCGATCCAGTACGCCCTGACTTATCCGGACCGCCCGGCCGGGTGCAGCAGGCCGCTGGATTGGTCGAAGTTATCTACGTTGGAGTTCGAGCAGCCGGACCCGGTGCGTTTTCCCGCGCTGAAACTGGCCTATGATGTGATCGAGGCGGGCGGCACGGCCGGGGCGGTCTTCAACGCGGCCAACGAGGCGGCGGTGGCGGCTTTCCTTGAACGGCGGGTGCGGTTTGGACGTATTGTGGAGCTGGTGGCGGAGGCGCTCAGCGCGATCCCGATGCGGCCGGCGGACTCGCTGGAGACGCTGATGATCGCCGATCGCGAGGCGAGGGCGTTCGTAGAGGCAAGAACAGGAGCACCAGCCCGATAGGGTGGTGCCTGCGTTTCCGATTCAACTTAACGCCTCCGATGTGCGGAAGCGTAGGCACCGCCCTGTCGGGACGGTGCTCCAACGGAGTTTTCATGGATTTCATCCCCATCGACACCATCGGCGGCCTGCTCGCCGTCGTCCTCGGCTTCGGGTTCATCATCTTCGTCCACGAACTCGGCCACTTCCTCGTCGCCAAGTGGGTCGGCATCAAGTGCCCGCAGTTCGCCATCGGCATGGGACAGGCCATCGTCTCCTACCGCAAGGGCCTGGGTTACCGCCGCGGCTCCTCCGAGACCGAGTACATGACCAAGCTGGTCGCCTGGGTGAACGCCAAGCGTGCGGCCGACGGTCTGGCGACCGACCCGAAGGAGCAGCCCGCGCCGACCCGCGTGGAGCTCGACGAGGCATCGGCGGCGCTGGGTTTGAGCGAGACGGAATACCGCCTCAACTGGCTGCCGCTTGGCGGCTACGTGAAGATGCTCGGGCAGGAAGATATGGACCCCGCGGCCCGCAGCGAGGACCCGCGATCCTTCAACAGCAAGCCCATCTGGGCCCGCGCCGCGGTCATCTCCGCGGGCGTGGTGATGAACATCATCTTCGGCATCCTGTTCTTCATGATCGCCTTCTCCGTCGGCGTCGGGTTCAACGCGCCGGTTGCCGGTGATGTCAGCAGACTCTCGCCGGCCGGCTCGGTTTACGCCATCGGTCACGAGGGCGACTTCAACTACCGCGGCGTCCGCACCGGCGACCAGATCCTCACCTTCAACGGCGAGCCCGTCTCCGACATGACCGAGGTGCGGATCAACACCGCGCTGGCACACGCGGAGGAGAAGGTCCGCCTCGAGGTCGAGCGCTGGCATCCAGACGGCCGCAAGGAGCGCCTCGCGTTCGACATTCAACCGAAGAAGATCGCCGCCGGCCTGCTCGACCTGGGCATCGGCGTGCCGATGACGCTGAACATCCCGAAGGACGGCGACACCACGTTCATCGTCGAGCAGCTCACGCAGGCCGGCGCCGAGAAGGCGGCGGCCGAGAAGGTGCAGCCGGGCATGAGGCTGGTCGAGGCGGGCGGCAAGAAGGTCGACCGCTACGCCGAGTTCAGCCGCGCCGTCGAAGCCGGCGAGGGCGCGCCGGTGTTGGTAGTGTTCGAGCACCCGCAGACGAAGGCACGGGCCGAGGTGATGCTCAGCAGCCACGCGAGCATGCTGGTACACCGAATGAACGATGACGACATCGTGCGTCATCTCGTGGGCCTGGTGCCCGCGGTGACCATCAAGGAGCCGACGCCGGATATGCCTGCCGAGAAGGCGGGCGTGTTGGCGGGCGACGTGATCGTGAAGGTCGGGGATGTGGAATGGCCCGCGACATCGGATGTGTTCGACGTGGTCGGGAAGGCGGGCAAAAAGCCCATCACACTCGTCGTGCTGCGCGGCGGCGAGCAGAAGCAGTTCGAGATCACGCCGAAGGAAGGGCGCCTCGGCATCGCCATGGGCAGCGAGGCCCCGGTGATCATCAAGCCGCTGCCGGAGTCGCCGGCGGCGAAGCTGGCGCTGCCGCCGGGCACGCGGATCACGGCGATCGACGGTGTGAAGGTCGAGACAACGGCCGACATGCAGCGCACGCTGGCCGCCAAGGCACGGCAGAACATGGACGGCTTCGTCGCCTCCATCGACACGCTGCCGAATGAGGGCAAGACGATCGAGCCCTTGAACGTGAAGCTCGCCGTCAGCGGCGACGAGGCGAAGGAACTCGCTCACGCCGGCTGGGAGCTGGCGATCAACCCCTTCCTCTTCAGCGTCGAGCTGGTCACGCTCCAGCGCACCAACCCGATCGAAGCGCTGGGGCTCGGCGTCGAGAAGACCCGGCAATCGATGATTCAGGTCTACCTCACGCTCACCCGCGTGTTCCAGGGCTCGGTACACCCGAAGAACTTCCAAGGCCCCGTCGGCATCGCCCACACCGGCACCAAGATCGCCAAGCAGGGCTGGACCTACCTGATCTTCTTCCTCGGCCTGATCAGCGTGAACCTCGCGGTGATCAACTTCCTGCCGATCCCGATCGTCGACGGCGGACACATCGTGTTCCTGATCATCGAGAAGATCAAGGGCTCGCCGGTCGGCCCGCGCATCCAGACGGCGGCGCTGTTCGTCGGCCTCGCCCTGCTGGCGTGCATGTTCCTCTACGTCACCTTCAACGACATCGTCCGGCTGTTCGGCCTGGCGTGATGGGAGGGCGAGGCTCCACGTTGGGAGGGCGAGGCTCCCGCCGAGCCGTTCGCGCGTGAGGCCCGTCCGCGGGCCGAGCAAGCGAATCTTGCAAGACAGACCCTCAACGATCGCCTCATAATCGCCGCGCGAGATTCGATAGCTCGGCTTCGAGCCTCGCTATCGAACGGCTCGGCGGGAGCCTCGCCCTCCCGAAGCATCGCCGTCGCTCCCGCGTTGCCCTTCCGCAACCGCCCTGTACGATGTCCCTTTCCTCCAATCTCAATCATCAGCAAGGGATCGAAGCATGCCCAGCCGTGTCTATATCCGCGACCTTCAGCCCAGCCAGTGGGTCGAAGGCGTGTTCGCCATCCACAACTGCCAGCTCGGCCGCACCAAGACCGAGAAGCCGTACATCAAGTGCCTGCTCGCCGACAAGACCGGCCGGACGCCGGGCCGGATGTGGAACGCGACCGAGGAGCTTTTCAGCATCCTGCCGACCGACGGCTTCGTCCGCATCGAGGGCCAGACGCAGCCGTACCAAGGTGAGATGCAGATCATCATCCAGCAGATGAACGTCGCTACGCCGACGCACTTCGAGATGATGGAGCTGCTGCCGTGTACGCCGTACGACGTGGAGGCGATGTTCGCGGAAGTGAACGCGATCATGAGCACGCTGGAGCACAAGGGCATCAAGGCCCTGTCGCGGATGTACCTGGATGACGCCGAGCTGATGAACCGGTTCAAGCAGGCGCCGGCTGCGATGAACCTGCATCATGCGTACCTGGGCGGCCTCTTGGAGCACACGCTGTCGCTGCTTCGCCTCGCCGGCGCGGTGCTGCCCTTGTACCCGCAGATCAACCGCGACATCGTGCTCATGGGCCTGTTCCTGCACGACCTGGGCAAGTGCGACGAGCTGACGTGGGAGAACGGCTTCAACTACTCCGACGACGGCCAGCTCGTCGGCCACGTCGCCCGCGGCGCGATCTGGCTCCAGCGCCGGGCCGAAGACTGCGCCCTCATCGGCGAGCCGGTGTCGGAGCCGATCCTGCGCGTGCTGCTGCACATCATCCTCTCGCACCACGGCCAGATGCAGTTCGGGGCGCTGAAGATCCCCGCGACGCCCGAGGCGATCATGGTGAGCCACCTCGACAACCTCGACGCCAAGATGCACATGGCGATCACCGCCGCCCGAGGCGAGTCGGTCAAGAGCGAGAAGGTGGGCGGGAACTTCACCGAGAAGATCTGGGCGCTGGAGACGCGGCTGTACCGGCCGGACCCGACGACGGTGGAGGAGTGAACCGGGTACGGGGACCTCATTCTTGAGGCCACCGTCACACCGGCGGGTGGCTGGGGCTGAAGGCTTCGCGCAAGCCCCGGCCGATGGCGCGGGAAGGACGGGAAAGACAGGCCCACATCCGTTCGCGGCAGCAAGGTCAGGGCAATCGCATGTACCGAGGGTGGCACTGACAAGGACTGCTCGGAGGCCTTGTCAGTGGAGTTGACCCTTGCACCACCGACACTGACAAGCTCCGCGGACTCCGCTTGTCAGTGCCACCCTGGGGGTACATGCGATTGCCCTAGCAGCAAGGTTCATCCGGCCGGGGCTTCCGCTGAGTCTCCAGCCCCAGCCACTCGCCGGTTTGCAGGAACGCTTTCGAACCCACGACTGCGGCCAAGCACTGATCAGGCATGATTTTGTGATAGAATGGGAGAGATACCGCACACCGCGTTAGCGTGCGAGCGACGCTGTCTAAACACTGTTAGGCCACATCTGATATGACGATCGTCGGACGACTCCTGCTTGTGTTCTCGATCATATGGCTCCTCCTCGTCGGAGCTGCCATCGGATGGGAGTATGCATCCCACGACGAGTACGAACGTTTCGCGTTTCAACCGACTGATTCATTCTGGTTCTGGACTTGGACGCCGACGAATCTTCTTGCAGAACCACCATCACGTTACTTTGAACTGAGAGCACTGCGGGCATTCTTGATTTCCGCTACTCCGATCGCTATTGCGTGGACGATCGGCATTGGCTTTTTCACGTTGCGTCGCCGTGCTACAACACCAAACGCGACCTAACCGCTGCAGTTGACGAGCAGCGCGTGCGTTGAGAGTTTTCATCGAGCCTTGTGCGTCCTGCCCCGCACGCGCCTCGCAACTGAGCGGCAGCGTTAGGCGGCCGTCCAAAACCACCCAGAAAGGTCGACGATGAGCATCTGGACAAAACTTTTTGGCGGAGCTGGCAAAAAGATTGTCGCTTCGGCGACACCAGCCCAAGGCAAGCCGGAACCCATGAAAAAGGCCGAGAAGTCGGCTCGTCCGTTTAGGCATCCCAATCAACTTCTCGAATTTGTACAGGCGGCTTGTCGATCGAACAGTTCGATCGTTCTTCCGCTAGGCGAGGTTGGCCGTCTTATCGATACCATGACCGACTCGCTTTCAAAGCAATTTACAATGCTGGATCGTGGAGAGCTTTTTGGTCATGCGACGGGAAGCTTAACACTGACGTGTCCCAACTGCGGGAAACTGAGCGACCAAGCCGTATCGGCGCTCTACCTTGCAGGAACAGGAATGATGAAAGGGGCGACGTTCGGAGGGCCGCATATCGCGGCTTTGGCCCAAGGTCGCTGCTCTGGCTGTGGTGGCACTACAACTCTCGCCACGTTTGACCCATCCCGTCTTATCGACCGCGCTGCGACTTTAACGAGTGCACGTTCAAGGAGCGCGAGAGTCGCGACCCTGAAACCCACCCAAACCCAGCCTTTTCTCAGCTCGCTTACGTCGGCACCCGGGGAGGAGAAACTTGCGTGGGTCAGCGGGGGCACTCCAGGCAAATTCAAGATCAGCATTGCTTCAACCGAAGGCACGCTGATTACGGAGATCGTGGCCCCCGGATTTAAGTACCCACCAAGTTGTGTTTTTGTTGGTACGAACGCGCTCTTGGTGTCGACGCATGTATCAGACAATCTCAAGCAAACGCGTCTCGCGCTCTACGAGACCAAGGGAGGCAATAAGCTCTCTGAAACCGATCTCGATGATTGTTACTTCAGTAACCCCGATGTGCAGCACGATGAAATGCTCATTGCTGCAGAAAAGGACATGTTTACTCTGACTCTCGTTTCAGCAGTGGGCAAGAAGCTGACATCCAGAACAGTTGAGGTAGGCCAAATCTACAGCCCCGGACCCCAATTTGGCCCCGATGGGCGATTGTACTTCATCCATGGTTATGCCCTTCATCGCTTGGACGCTGATAAAAAGACGTGTCTCATGTCTGCTGACAACTGCATTTGCTTCGGACCCAGCGGCAAGATTTACTGTGGCGGTGGCCACTCCGACCGGTCTGGTGCTTCCGCATTGCGTGTCTTTGATCTTAAGACCAATTCAAAACATGAGATTCCTTGGGGAAAGGAACCAATCGATGAATTGGCGTTCGCTGGAGAAGATCGCGTTTTGATCGCGACTAGTTTCGCGGACAGGTATCCATACGCATACGTCACACTCCTTTCTCTGTCTGACCGAAGAAAAGTGTGGCAGAGACAGGTCAACGATTTGCAAGCTCGGTGGGAGCGGCCCTTACTTTGTGCGGCACCCCTCGAAGGATGGGCATTAATTCAGACTGGCGCTGCGATTTTCCAAGTTTCACTAACGGATGGAAAAGACATCGCAATCGTGCCGAGGAAACCCAAGGAAATGTGTGAGGCGTTATGGCTGAATTCAAGTAAAACACTTTGTTTGGCACGGAAGCCTGACTGGGGCAGCGCCGGTAGTCTAGAGTGGTACGCCCTAGGGTAAGCACGGGCTAACCAAGGGCTGAAGCTGATCGGGCCGGCCATCCTGGTTTTCCGAACTTCAGCATCCTTGCCGCCGACCCCGGCAGCTTATCCTTATCGTTAGGGGGTCCTTGATCTCCACAGCGACAGACCCTAATAAAAACCCGGCCGCGATCGGCCGGGTTTCATCCTATTGAAGTCCGTCAATTCGCCTTCACTTCCCCTGCACGCCGCCGACCTTGTCGATGTTCTCTCGTACGCCAGCCACATCGGTCTTCTTCACCGGGACGGGCGACATGCTGCTGAACCGGCCGACGCGCGAAGAGCTGGTGCCGCCGCCGGTGACCGGGAAGCCGATCTGGGCGTGGACGTAGCGCGGGGCCTTGACGATCAGCCGGCCGTGGAAGTATTTCACGGATGAATGCTGCCCGCCGAGTTCCTGCCAGATGGTGGGCTCGATCAGCTCGCGGATCAGCGATGCGATCTCTTCGCCCTTCTCGGCATCGCTCTTCTCCGGCTCGCTGTCGGCTTCATCGGTGAAGAGCGTGGTGGCCGACTGGGCGCCGCCGCTGCTGCCGCCGCTGGAGGTGTTGCTCAGGGCGCTGTTGAGGTCGAACACAGGCGCGTTCTTGAAGTTCGGGATCTTGGTGATGAGGTCCTTAACGTCGTACACCAGCGTGACGGTGTCCTTGTTCGCCTCGTCCTTGGTGAGGATGCGGATGTAGTGCTCGGTGACTTCGTACATCAGCGGCTGGTCGACGGTCAGCGACTTCAGGAGCAGCGAGAGCACCGCCGAGGCGGGCGTGTTGCGCAGGTGCAGATCGATGGCGGTGTCGCCGTCGACGCCGGCCGCTTCCATCTCGCGCCAGTTGATCACCAGCGGGATGCCGGTGGTGTTGGACCACCAGCGGAACACATCGCGGGCCTTGGCGCTGTCGATATCGACGGGGTCGATGATGGTGGAGTAAAGATGCCGGGTGGGCGACTTGGCTTCGGAGGTGCCGGAGTAGGTGATCCCATCCTTGGCGGCCGTGCGTTCCTTTCGGACTTTGTCGAGTTGCTCCTTGGAGAGCTGCGCGGCGGCGGGGCCGGCGGCGAGCAGGAGGGCGACGAGGGAAAGGGCGACGGCGGGCAGGCGTCGAGTCATGGCGATGCTCCTGGGATGGGGGAGGTTGGGAGCGGTACAGATCGACCGGGAAGTGGCGAGAGCGGAGGTGGGCTGGCGGTCTGACAATGGTGTCATGGGACGCGCTCGCACTTTCCATCGGCAGCCGTGAAATGACCTGACGGTCGGCGGGGTTCGCGGCGGCACTTTCAAGCTTTTGGGCAGGACGGGGAAGATCGTCCGTGTCCGTACAAATTCATTATCGCACGATTCCTGAAGAGAATCAAGAGGCAAATCGGAAATTGGCCACCGAGACACCGAGGGCACCGAGGAAGGCAAAGGGGCGAGGATGGAGAGGCGGAACAAGACCAATTGCGTTGAGCGATGAATCCGTGAAACTCTTCACTCTCAACTCTCCCCTCGGTGTGCTCGGTGTCTCGGTGGCCCATCACACCTTGTCCGACAGCAGCAACTGCGGCGAGAACGCCTCGGTAAAGTCGAACACGTCGGTGAAATCCTCGGCGCGGTCGTGGTCGGTCTTGCGCATCAGCTTCGCCTCCACCATCGCGAAGACGATGCGGCCGAAGTCTTCCGATGAACTGATCCGCCAGCGCCGCAGCACCGCCTGCGCCATCAGCCCGTACTGATCGATGGCGAAGTCGCGGAGGCCGTAGCAGAGTTGCTGCCCGGAGATGTGCCGGCTCTCGTCGTTCTCGTCGCGCTGCCGCTTGGGCTTCTCACCGTTCGGCTTCTCGCCCTTGGGCTTCTCGCCGTCGCGTTGCTCGACCTTGCCGTGCAGGCGGGTGACGGTGAAGTCGAGGCCGCGCTGAACGAAGAGGAACGCATCGATGGGATATTTGGTCTGACTTGCGATCGACAGCATTTCCATTTCTCGCATCGTTTGAATGGTCCGTGGTCTTCCAACCCGATCGGCCGCGTGGATGCCGCCGTCAGCGGCGCGGATTATACCTCTTTCCGGCCGCGCACAAATGGGCCGCGCCGGTGCGACTGCGCGCTTCCGCTACACTGTCCGCGCGATGCGGAATCCGTTCTGGAAATCGACAAAAGTCCTGCGGCACTACAAGCGCCCGCTGTGCTGGGCGCTGGCCGGGGCGCTGCTCTCGGCCGCCTGTTTCGGCGCCGGCCTCAGCATGATGTTGCCGCTCTTTCACCTGCTGCTGGCGAAAGGCCAGACCATCGGCGACCTCGTCCGCGAGACCATGCTCGCCGAGGGCCGGCCGCAGTTCATCCAGAGCATCGGGCAGTGGCTGGTGTCGGTGGTGCCGGACGACAAGTTCTGGTCGTTCCTGCTGGTGATGAGCCTCGTCGCGTTCTTCAGCATCATTGGATCGATGGGGAGGTACTTCCACACCTTGATCACCAACACGGTGATCATCCACGCGATGATGCGCTGGCGCCGCAAGATTTTCCGCAGGCTGATCCACGCCCCGCTGATCGATGTGATGCGTGAGGGCACGGCCGACCGCATCAGCCGGTTCTCGTCTGATGTGCTCATCATGGCCAACGGCTTTCGCGCCGTGCTCGGCAAGTCGGCGCACGCCGTGCTGCACGGCATGGTGGCGCTGCTCTTCGCGGTCATCCTCAACTGGCAGTTGTTCCTTTTGGTCATGGTCGGCGGGTTGATCCTCGGCGTGCTGCTGCGGCGGTTCGGCAAGCGGATCCGCAAGGCGAGCAAGCTGGTGATGGAAGGCCGCGGCGACATGCTCGGGGCCTTGACCGAGTCGATGGCGGGGATTCGTGTGGTGAAGGTTCACAACGCCGAGGGTTACGAGCGGCGGCGGTTCGCGCGGGTGAATCGAGGTCTTTTCAAGCAGGAACTGAAAGCCCGGCGGGTCCGCGCGATCTCCGGGCCGCTCGTCGAATTGCTCGCGCTGCTGGGCGTGATGTTCGTCGCCATCATCGCGGCATGGATGATTTTTAAGGAGGGTCACAAGGCGGAAGAGTTCATGACTACGCTGGTCATGCTCGTCGGCGGCGGGTTGAGCCTGAAGCCCTTGAGTGCCCTGCACAACGAGCTGCACGAGTCCGGCGCGGCGGCGGCGCGGGTGATGGAACTGACCGAACTGCCCGTGGAGCCGACGGGCATCGACACGCCGAAGGACGTGAAGGTGCTGCCGCGGCACCACGAGTCGATCGTGTTCAGCGGCGTGACTTATCAATACTCAAGCGACCGCGAACCAGCGGTGCGCGAGGTGTCCTTGTCGGTGCAGCACGGGCAGACCGTCGCGATCGTCGGGCCTAATGGATCGGGCAAGACGACGCTGCTCTCGATGCTTACGCGACTGCTGCCGCCGAGCGCGGGCATGATCACGATCGACGGCTTCGACCTGATGAAGGTCAGCCTGCGCAGCCTGCGGAAGCAGATGGCGGTGGTGACGCAGCAGACGGTGCTGTTCGAGGGAACGATCGCGGACAATATTGCCTACGGCCGGCGGCACGAGTCGCGCGAGCGCATCGTCGCCGCGGCGAAGGCGGGACACGCGCACTCGTTCATCACCGCGCTGCCCGAGGGCTACGACACGAGGCTCGGCGAGGCCGGCGTCGGCTTGTCGGGCGGGCAGATGCAGCGCATCGCCATCGCTCGCGCGGTGCTGCGCGACCCCGCCATCCTCATCCTCGACGAGGCGACGAGTCAGATCGACTCCGAGTCGGAAGCGGAAATCGCCAAGGCGCTCACCGAGATCAGCAAGGGGCGGACGACGTTCGTGATCGCGCACCGCTTGAGCACGGTGATCAATTCGGATGTCATCGTGGTGATGCAGGACGGCCGGATCATCGACCAGGGCCGGCACGCGGAACTGCTCGAGCGATGCCCGACGTACCGCACGCTGGTGCTGACGCAGTTGCTGGCGGCGGCGTAGAGCGGGTGGCACGGGCAGGCCGCGGTCTGCCGCGGTTTGCCCGTGGTCAGCTTCCCCGTGATCCCCCACGGGCAAACCGCCCAGGGCGGCGGCCTGCCCGTGCCACCCGAGAGACGACAGTGATTTGGAGCTAGCGTTTTGTCCACTCGTACCGCCAGTTTCGGCCCGCGATTCAAATGGCTCGGCAAGGCCGCCTTCGCCGCCACTTATCCGCTCATGCGCCTCGCGGGATCGCTGGCGAAGTTTCATTCGCCGACGAGCGGCTACGCCCGGGAGCGCATCGAATCGGCGCGGCAGAAGCTCGAGCGCGGTGAAACGATTCACGTCCTGGGCATCGGACCCGGCGGGCATAACGCGGGTGTCGGGCTTGTTTCCGCTTCGAAACAGCACGGCATCCGCCTGATCGCCAACCACGAGGAAGAACGCTTCCGCGCGATCAAGCATTTTCAGCGGTATCCGTCGAAGAGTGTCGGCGTTCTTCGTGAGCAGATGAAATCACTGGGCATCGACCCGTCGCAGATCCACGCGGCCTGCGCGAGCTGGGATTACCCGTACTGGGCGGCGAAGGCGGTCGAGAGCGTGGTGCAGGAGCTGCCCGGAAGCTGGCGGTTGCTGACGCGCGAGGCGTCGCCGCAGATGAACGCACGCTGCGTGATGGACGCGTTCACGGCGCCGAAGCGGCTCGGCCGCAAGCTCAACGCGGACGGCAGGCGGATGCCGGTGATCAACCTGCGGCACCACGATAATCACGCGTGGTTCTCCTGGGGCGTCTCGCCGTTTGCGAAGTGCGATGAGCCGGTGATGGTGCTGGTGATCGACGGCGCCGGCGACGACGGCGCGATCTCCAGCTACGTCGCGGAGCACGGCGCACTCAAGCTGCTCGACAAGAACGACAACATTTGGGATTCGCTGGGGATGATGTACGGCCTCATCAGCTCATCACAGGGCGGCTGGCCGCTGATGAGCAGCGAGGGGCGGTACATGGGCGCCGCGGCGTGGGGCGATTCGAACCGGCTGACCAACAAGTATTACTCACGGCTGCGCGACGTGTTCGTGTTTGAGAACCACGGCCGGATCGTACTCAACCGCACACTCGCCAATTGGCACCGCGGCGGCTGCTCGAAGCCGTACACGAAGCGGCTGGCGCAGATGATCGGCGAGCCGATCCTGCCGAAGCAGATGTGGCATCCCGATGCGGTGCTGAAGGTCGAGGACATCAAGCACGCGCCGATCACGATCGACCGCGTCGACAAGGCGGCGGCGGTGCAGCTCGTGTTCGAAGATGCGCTGTTCCATATTGTGCAGCACCTGATCCGCACGACGCGCAGCACGCGCCTGGTGATGACCGGTGGCACGGCGCTCAACTGCGTCGCCAACATGCGGCTGATGGAGCAGTTCGACGCGACGTGGTACGAGCGGAACCTGGGGATGAAGGAGAGTTCGCTGAAGCTGTGGGTGCCGCCGGTGCCGGGCGATGCGGGTGTGGCGATCGGGGCGGCGTATCACTTCGCGTGCCTCGCCGGCGCGAAGCCGGGCGAGTCGTTGCAACACGCGTTTTACTGCGGGATTCCGCCGCGAAAGGGCGAGATCGAGGAAGCGCTGACGAGCACGGCCGAGATCGCGCACAGGCACGTGGGCAACATCTCGTCGCCGGGTGAGTGTGAACGGCTGGCCGACCTGCTCGCGTACATCATCTCCAATGACGGCGTGGTCGGCATCTATCAAGGCGCGGCGGAGACGGGGCCTCGCGCACTTGGCCACCGCTCGATTCTCGGCAACCCCGCGAACCCCAAGACGCTTGAGACCCTCAACAAGCTCGTGAAGTTCCGCGAGCTCATCCGGCCGCTGGCGCCGATGGCGACGCTGGAGGCGGCGAAGAAGTGGTTCGAGCTGTCGCCGGGCGCGGGGGAGGATGATTTCAACGCATACAACTATATGGTGCTGACGAGCCGCGCTAAACCGCAAGCGTTTCAGGCGATTCCCGCGGTGATTCACTTCGATGGGACGTGCCGGGTGCAGATCGTCCGGCAGCACGTGGACCCGTTCATCCATGCCTACCTCAAGGCGATGGGCCGGCGGATCGGCGCGGAGGTGAGCGTGAACACATCGCTCAATGTCGGCGCACCGATTGCGCAGACGCCGGCACAGGCGCTGGAGACGCTCAAGAAGAGTAAGGGCATGCACGCGCTCTTCATGATCGCCGACTCGGGCGATCTCTATGTGGTGTGGCACAACGTGGAAAGCGCCCCGAAGGACGCGGGGCGTACGTTGAAGAACTGGATTGCACAGTGGAGCGAACAGGCGCTCGCGCCCGCCTGATCACACCGTTGCCCGCGGCATCGCCGCCATCTGCTCCGCCGAGCGCTGGCGGATCACGTCGACCATGCCGCGCACTTCCTCGGCCATCTTCGAGTTGGGGAACTCGCGGATGATCTGCTCGCCGACGCGCATCGCGGCGGTCCATTCCTTGTCGTGTACCGCAAGCTTGAACTGCACGCCCAGGTTCTGCCGCTTCTTACCGATGACGCCGCGGGCCGTCTCCAGGAAGGGGGCCGCCTCGCCTTCGCTGAGATAGCGGTCGAGCTCCTTCATCAGGTCCATCGCGACCTCGATATCGTCGCGGCCGGCCGCCTCGAGGAACTTGCGTTCCAGCTCGTGCTTGTAGCGGTCGCGGGCGTCGCGCACGTGCTTGCGGAGGTTCTGCACGCGGTCGCTCTCGGCGTACACGCGCTCGATCCGACCGGCTTCGAGCACGGCCTTATCGAATTCGTGCCGGGCGATCATGTTGTCGATGTTGCGGATCGCGTCGTCGATCTTCTTTTCCTGCTCGGCGGCGCGGGCGGCCTCGATCTCGCTCCTGAACTGCTCGGCTTCGAGCCGGTAGCCATACACCTGACCCATCTGGCTCACCAGCGTGAGGGCCGCTTCGTAATCGCGCTTGTCGATGTCCTCGCGGATCGCCTTGCGCAGCGCCTGCCGGTCGCGCTCGCGGTAGAGGATGCGCTTGGCGGTGTCGGAGAGCATGAGGGCGTCGCGCATCGAATCGAAGGAGGCGCTGCCGCCGGCGGCGGGGCGGTTGGCGATGCGCTGGAGCGCGGAGACGACGAGGTAGAGGCCCGCGGTGATGCACGCCGCGAGGACGCCGACGCCCAGCAGCGTGCCGTCCTCGAAATTCGTGTAGCGGAAGATGAGGACGCCCTGCACGATGAGGAACACGCTGCCGCCGAGCATGAGGAGGAAGACGAGCGCCGTGGCGAGGTCAGCGCCGGCGTTGTCGCTGGCGTTGCCGCTGTTTTCCGCCGAGCCTGCCGGAGCCTGGTTGAGATTGGCCATGATGTCCTCGCATTCGAGATGGAACCACACCGACGGCGAGCCGGGATACAACTCTCGTTCCCTGCCAGCATCGCCGTCGCCCGACCAACTCTTTCACCTTCGGCTTCCTCTTTAGTTTAGCATCGACATTCGCGGTTGTGCAGCGTAGTTTGCGCGTGTCCGGCCGGGTGGCCCTGACAAGGCCGCTTTGGGCCTTGTCAGTGAGCGTGGCGGGCAAGCGAGCGGGATGCCTCTCGGCGCGCCAGTCAGAACCACTGACAAGCTCCGCGGACTCCGCTTGTCAGTGCCACCCGTCGCTCCGCAGTGCCACCCGATCATCCGAAGCTCCCGAACCATCTGCTACGATCCGACGCATGGCCTCGCGCTGGAAAACCAACATCACCTGGCTGGCGCTGGCGGTCGGCATCGTCCTGCTGGTCGGGGCGATCATGATGGCGGCAACGCAGGTGAACTGGGAGCAGCTCAAGCAAGCCGAGCCGTGGCAGGTGGCGGCGCTGGTCGGGGCGGTGATGGTGAATCTGGTGATCTCGGCGGTGCTGTGGTGGTCGGTGACGCTCTCGTTTGACGCCAAGCCGAAGGTCGGGCTCGGGCGGATGTTCGCGCTGGTCTGCGCGAGCGGCTTGCTCAACTATCTGCCGCTGCGGCCGGGGATGTTCGGCAGGGCGGCGTTTCTGAAGATGAGGCACAACCTGCCGCTGCGGCAATCTGCGTGGATCATGCTCGTGGTGCTCGGACTCTCCGGCCTGGTGCTGGGCGGGGCGGCGGCGATCGTGCAGTTCATTCCGCCGGAGTTTCAATATGAGGTCGCGCTGGCGGCGGCGTTGATCGCGACGGTCATCACGCCCATCGCCGCCGGCCGCATGCTCAAGCGAAAGATCGTCGCCGGCTGGCTGTGGGTGCCCGTCCGGGTCGCGGATGTGCTGGTCAGCGCCATCCGTTTGTGGATCGTGTTCGATGTCGTCGGTCAGCCCATCGGCTACGGCGAAGCGGTGCTCGCGGCATCGGCGGGGCTGTTCGTCTCCATGCTCGGCATCACGCCCAACGGCCTGGGCCTGCGCGAGTGGGCCATCGCCGGCGTCACCAGCGCGACCACCGGCCACGTCGGGTTCGCCGCAGCGGTGATCGACCGCGGCGTCGAAGCGGTGGTCATCACGCTCGCCGGGCTGTGGGCGATGCAACGCGTCAGCCTCAACGCGACAGCGCCCTCGCGTTCAACGGCCGGCAAGGCTGACGCGTAAGCTCCAACATTCAAGCTCCAAGTTCCAAACAATCTCCAACTTCCAACCTTCAAATCGATTGCGACAGCGGACTCGCCTGCCACGCCCGCCCCGTATCCGAGCAAGTATGGGCCGTTAAACCTTGGAGCTTGGAGCTTGTTTGGACATTGAATATTGAGATTTGGATTTTCCCTATGAGGGTCCTCCACATCATCACGCGGCTGATCCTCGGCGGGGCGCAGCAGAACACGGTGATGAGCTGCGCCGCGCAGGTCGCGGCCGGCCACCCCCGGAATCAGGTGTGGCTCGCGTACGGACCGATCTACGGGCCCGAGGGTTCGCTGCTCGATGAGGCGAAGCGGAGCGGCGCGACGCTCGTCGAGGTGAAGTCGATGCGGCGGTCGATCCTGCCGGGGCACGACTGGTTCTGTTATCGCGAGTTGCGGCGATTGATCCGCGAAGTGAAGCCTGATGTGGTTCACACGCACTCGAGCAAGGCGGGCATCGTCGGGCGGGCGGCGGCGTGGAAGGAGGGCGTCAAGGCGGTGATCCACACGGTTCACGGCCTGCCCTTCAACGACAAGCAGTGGTGGCCGGTGCGAAGGGCGTACATTGCCGCCGAGCGCTGGGCGGCGAAACGGTGTCACAGGATGGTGGGCATCACGCAGCCGATGGTGGACACGTTTCTCGCGAATCACATCGGAAAGCCGCAGCAATACAGCGTGATTCCCAGCGGCGTGGACCTGGGCGCATGGACGAATATCGCTTGCGGTTTAGCGGACGACACCCGCAACCGGATTCGAACCGAGCTCAACATTCCACTCACCGCCCCCGTCATCGGCCTCGTCGCCCGCATCGATCCCCTCAAGGGTCACGCCGACCTCCTGCGCATCGCGCCAACGCTTGCGTCTTCGCATCCCAACCTGCGCCTGCTCTTCGTCGGCGACGGGTGGCAGCGCCAATCAATCGAACGCCTCGCACACAAACTTAACCTCGCCGACCGCGTCACCTTCACCGGCCTCGTCCCGCTGCCGTGCGTTGCCGAGCTGTACCGCGCCATGGACGTGATGGTGCTGCCGTCGTATCAAGAAGGCCAGAGCCGCACGCTCGTCGAATCCCTCCTCGCCGGCTGCCCGATCATCGCCTACGACACCGGCGGCATCCGCGCGGTCTGCATCGATGGCGTGACCGGCCGGCTTGTGCCGTGCGGCGACATGGATGCGCTTGCCGGCGCGATCGCGTGGACGCTCAACAACCCAACCGAGGCGCAGCGATTGGCCGAGAAGGGGCGGGAACACGTGAAGGAGAAGTTTGATCGACGCACCATGTGCATCATGCTTGAACACCTGTACCAGACCACGCTCCAGACGAGATGACGTATCTTTCGCCGGTTATGATGAACAGCGAAGCAGCGCCGACTCTCGGCTACAATGCCGTCATGAATGACCTCGACCGCATCACTTTCGATCCGAACGTCATGGGCGGGCGCGCCTGTATCCGGGGCATGCGCGTCACCGTCGGAATGGTGGTCGGATTGATCGCCGCCGGCCATTCAACCGATCAGATCCTCGCGGCCTATCCATACCTGCAGCGCGAGGACGTTGAGCAGTCGCTGCGGTATGCCGCGTGGCTGACCCAGCAGCGCGATCTTCCTCTCGTAGCGTCGTGAACATCCTCATTGACATGAATCTGAGTCCCGCGTGGGTCGCCGTCTTCAAGCGCGAAGGCTGGGTTGCGATCCACTGGAGCGAGATCGGAACCGTCAATGCTCCCGATCCTGAGATCATGCAATGGGCCCGCGATCGCGACCACATCGTGTTCACGCACGACTTGGATTTCAGCACGATGCTCGGCGTGACCAATGCCGCGGGTCCCAGCGTCATACAGGTGCGCGGGAACAGTGTGTTGCCGGATGTGCTGGCGCCGCGCCTTGTCCCGTTAATACACCGATTCGCCGACGAATTGCGGCACGGCGCGATAGTGGTGGTGGATGAATCGCGCTCGCGTGTCCGATTGTTGCCGCTCCGTCCTCCTTCGGGTGATTGAGGAGTCCCATGGCCAACATCCTCGTCGTAGGCCCGCACCCCGATGATCAGGAACTGGGCATGGGCGGCACCATCGTCCGGCTGGCGAGCCAAGGGCACAACGTGCTGCTGCTCGACATGACCAACGGCGAGCCGACGCCGCACGGATCGCCGGAGATCCGCGAAAGGGAGTGGACCGCCGCTAGCACGATCATGGGCGTCAAGCGCCGGCTGCTCGGCCTGCGCAACCGCTTCGTCGAGCACACGATCGCCGCCCGTCACGCGGTGGCCGGCGTCATCCGCGAGCACCAGGCGTCGATCGTGTTTCTTCCCTACTACGAAGACGCCCACCCGGATCATGTCGCGACCACGCGAATCGTCGAGGATGCCCGCTTCGATGCGAAGCTCACGAAGATCGACCTGCCGGGGCAGCCGATCTATCCGAAGTGGTTGATCTACTACTACTGCACGCACCTGCGGCACGTCGCGGCCCCGAGCTTCTGCATGGACATCTCGGCCCAGATCGAAACGAAAATCAAGGCGATTCTCGCGTACGAATCGCAGTTCGTGACGCCGGAGAAGAACCGCGCGATCGTCGACTGGCTGCGCGAGATGAACGGCTACATGGGCAGCCGGATCGGCACGCGCTACGCGGAGCCTTTTTTCATACGCGAACCGCTGGGGCTTGGGTCCTTGGATGGGTTGGTGATGTAGTCCGATGGAGCACCATCCCGAGCGGGTGGTGCCTGCGCTCACGAGTGTCCGATCTCAAAGGCAAGTCACTGCTGTACCGCCGCCGAGGCACCACCCTTTCGCGATGGTGCTCCAAGACAAATCTCCCTCCCCGCGGCGTCTTTCAGTTGAGGACCAACTTTGGCCGCACCGACCGACTCCGATCCCTGGCAGGACCTCTTCGACCGGCACGCGGCGGGGCTGATCCTGTTCGCCCGGCAGTGGTGCCGGTCGCACGCCGATGCGGAGGATGCGGTGCAAGAAGGATTCGTGCGCTGCTGGAAATCTCGGGCCTCGGCGGAGGACCCGGCCGCCTACCTGTTCACTTGTGTGAAACACGCGGCGATGGATCAATCGCGCGGCGAGTCGCGCCGGCAGCGGCGCGCGGAACAGGCGGCGGCGCGGCGAAACGAATGCGACAATCCATCGTTCTTTGAAGCAAGTGAAAACGACCGTGAACGAACGGTGATGATCGAGCGGCATCTGGCAGCGCTGCCCGCCGAGCAGCGCGAGGTGCTGGTGATGAAGCTGTGGGGCGGGTTGACGTTCGCGCAGATCGCCTCGGCCGTCGAGACGCCGGCCAACACCGTCGCCTCGCGTTACCGCTACGGTCTTGAAGCACTACGGCGGTCGCTGCCGCGGGAGCAGGTGTCATGATCGAATCACTCGATGAACTCGAACGAGAGCTGATGGCGCTGAAGCCGAGGCCCGCGTCGGCGCAGCTCGGACAGCGCATCGAGGCGGAGATTGGCGCCCCGATCACGCTCGGCCGTTGGTACGCGCCGCTGGCGGTGGCGGCGTCGATCGCGGTGGCAGCGCTGCTGCTCACACTGTTCACGCCGGCTCCGACGGATCGAACGAACGGCACATCGACGTTACACGCCAACGGTTCGATCCCCGCGATCGACTCGACGGTCCCGACGCTCATTGCCTACCACCGCGCGCTCGCCCAATCCGAGGCCGACCTTGCCGCGCTGCTCGATGCCCACGCCGCGGCATCGCACGCTCAACCCGCATCGAACGCCGCGCCGTCGCCGGAGTCGCCCCTGCGCTGGCGGGATGATTCGATGCTTGATCAACCACCAAACCACGAGAAACCCACATGAAACCGAGCCAAAACCTGCTCGCAGCGCTCACACTGCTTATTACATCGCTTGCGCCACCGCGCTCCGCGCGTGCCGCCGACGCACCGCCAACGCCCGCCCTCGGCCGCAACGCCGCCCTCATCTACTGGCAGGCGTTCAACGCCGTCGACGGGCAGATGAAGGAGGAAGCCTTCGCGAAAGCGGTTTCGGAGTTCAACACGATCGCCATTGATGCGAAGGTTCGTGGCTACGTGAAGGACTCGGTCCCTCTCAACCTCATGCGGTTCGCCGCGGCCATCGAGCCCTGCGACTGGGGCACGGGGATGGTCATCGAAGAGCAGGGGCCGTACACGCTGCTCCCGCACCTGTCGAAGCTGCGCGAGCTGGCCCGGCTCGGCTTGCTCGGCGCCCGCGTCAGGCTCGCCGGCAAACAGGCGACCGCCGCCATCGACGACCTTTTCGCCGTCTACCGCATGGCCCGCCACAGCCAGGCCGGGGATGTGCTCATCAGTCACCTCGTCGGCATCGCCATCGAGGCGATGGCGAACCAGTTTGTCGCCGATCACCTGGCCGAATTCTCGAATGAGGACCTGACGGTCCTGCGCGATCGTTTCGCAAAGCTCGCGCCGCTCACCCATGTCAAGGAGGCGATCATCGGCGAGGGCAAGACCTTCGGCGGCTGGATGAAACGCGAAGCGGCCAAGCTAAGCGACTTCAAAGCCCGACAACAGTTCCTCGCGCTGCTCAGCGGCAAGGAACGCGAGGAGGCGGTGAAAGCCATCGGCGACCCGCCGAAGATCACGGCGATGGTCGACGAGATGATCGGGATGTACGACAAGATCGCCGAGCTGATGGCCTTGCCGCCCTCGGAGTTCGGCAAGGCTCACCAGGACTTTCAAGCGAAGATCGAGGAATCCAGGAACCCGCTGTCGAAGATGCTGCTGCCGGCCTTTGCCACCGTGCACGGCACGTATCACCGCAGCTTGGCGCAGCGCGAGATGCTGCGGGCCGTGCTCGTCTGGCGGCTCGACGGCCGGGCGAAGTTCGATACGATCAAGGACCCGTACGGCGACGGTCCGTTCGCGGTGAAGATGGCGGATGACGGCAGGGAGGTGTCATCGAAGCTGACGGTGCGCGACCAGCCGGTGATGATGAAGGTGAAGTGGAAGGAGGAATGACTCTGGTGGGTGGCACTGACAAGGCCGCTCGGGGCCTTGTCAGTGGCGAACATCACTTGTGCATGCCCACTGACAAGCTCCGAAGACTCCGCTTGTCAGTGCCACCCCTCCATTGAGGCTGTCCCCTCCCGGGGGAGAGAGGTTAGCGGAAAGCAACCTCGGGCATGAACTCGCCGCTGCCGTCCTTCACCCAGATGAGCGTCGGCTGCGGGCTGAGGCCGGCGGCCGTGACGCGCGGCGGCTGCGAGGCGGTCTGCGGCGACAGGATCTCGAACGTGCCGTGGCTGCCGTTGTCCTTCAGGAACATGTAGAGCGACGCATCGGTCGCGCTCACCTCGGTGCGGATGCCGTTCTCGATGCGTGCGGCGCGGAAGCCCAGCGCCGTCAGCCGTTGCCGCAGCTCGTTCGTCGACATCGGCGCCGGCTCGCGGCGCTCCTGCAGCACGAGCAAGCCTTGCGCGAGGAACCGCATCCGGCTGATCGCGGTGTCCAGCGCATCGGGCTGCATCTGCGTCGCGAAGAGCTCCCACTGCCGGCGGAACGAATCGGTGTTCTCCGCGCCGAACGCCTGCTTGAACGCGGCCTTGCTGTCCGTCCCTTTCGCCACCAGCGCGAGGTATTTCTCGAAGCCCTCGCGGTAGCGTCCCTCTTCGCCGTGGATCAGGAAATAGATCATCGACCACGACTGGTCGTATTGCAGGCGGGCCTTGTCGCGGTCGCGCATGAGGTTGACGTGCCACTGGCCCTGCTGCATGTTCATGAGCTGATCGAACTCGATGACCTTCTTGTCGCGGATGGCGTTCTTGACGGCCTCGATGCGGCGGCCGTTGGCGATGCCGATGCGCAGCGTGCCGCCGACGAGGATGCCGTCGCCGAAATATTCCGCGAGCCCTTCGTTGGCCCACAGCGGGAGGCGCGGGCCGATGTGCGTGAAGGCGAACTGGTGGAAGCCTTCGTGCTGGATGGTTTCGAGCGTGACCCACTGCGGGCGGTCGTCGATCCAGGTCGCCAGGCCGCGGAGGTCGGGGCGGATGAAGAAGATGCCGCCGGTGGCGGTGGCGTCGATGCCGCTGCGCTTCATGAAGGTGAGGTAGTCGCTCTGGGTTTTGAAGAGGTAGAGCGGCATGCGCTCGGTCTCGCGCTTGCCGAAGGTGCGGAACCGGCGGGTGTATTCGTCGAAGACGCCGTCCATGTGCCGGGCGATCTCGCGGGCCTTGCCGCCGGCGTCGGCGTCGGCGTTGGTGCGGACGACGTAATGCTTCGAGTTGAACTCGGTGAGCGTGATGTCGCCGGCCGCGCGGGCGGTGAGCAGCATGACGCCGAGGGCGGCAAGGGCGATGGCGGCACGGGGGAGGCGGAAAGTCGTGTTCATCGATAACGACTTCGACCGGTAACCATGCGTCCTTTTCCTCGAATTGCGACTGCCCTTCGCGATGGGGCCTGTCGCGGACGGGTTGCATCAGATGGATCATCTGTAACGGCGACGTGGGAAGGCGAGCTTCCCGCCGATCCGTTCGTCCGCCGGCCAGGCGAACGAAACTCGCGCGAAGGATCATCAACGATTCGTTTTTGTTCTCCCTGCGATTGTCGATTCCTCTTGATCGACGCGAGAAATCGAACTCCTCGGCGGGAGCTCCGCCCTCCATAATCTCTGGTCAGGGCAATCGCATGTACCCCCAGGGTGGCACTGACAAGCGGAGTCCACGGAGCTTGTCAGTGTCAGTGGTGCAAGGGTTAACCACACTGACAAGGCCTCCGAGCAGTCCTTGTCAGTGCCACCCTCGGTACATGCGATTGCCCTGAATCTCTGGTTTCGCTTGTGTTCCTCGCCGTCTTCGCTATCCTTAATAAACGGTGTTCGACCATGGACCGGTCGCCGCCGGAGGATTCTCCGGCGGACTCAAACAACAAGGAGGTTGCACCGATGCACATCACCCGCTTCGCTCTTCCCACTCTCGCTCTCGCCGTTTTCCTCGCCGGCTGCACCGCGCCGCCGAACTCGTTGCTGCGCCTCCAGGCGAAGGACGCCATCGATCAGAAGGATTACGTCGAGGCCCGCGAGCGGCTCGACCGCGCCCTCTCGAACGACCCGGCCGACTGGAAGGCCAACTATTACATGGGCCTCGTGAAGCTCGCGCAGGAGCGCCCGCTTGACGCCCGTCTGCACCTCGAAGTCGCCTACAGCCTGCGCGACAGCGACCCGGAGACGCCGGATATTCTCGACGCCCTGGCGCAGGCGCTCCACATGGAAGGTGCCACCAGCAAGCTCGACATCATGCTGCGCTCGGCGACGGGGACCTACGGCACGCCGCGCGACTACTACCGCCAGGCGGAGTACCTCGCCAAGGCCGGCGACGTCGACGGCGCCCGGGCCGCGTACCTCAAGGCAATGAAGGTCGCCAAGCCGGAGGACATCACGCCGTTCATCAAGCAGGCCGACTTCTACGAAGGCCTCGGCGACAAGGTGAACGCGGTGATCGCGCTCCAGCAGGCGGCGTCGATCGAGCCGCAGAACCGCGTGATCGCCCAGCGTATTTCCAAGTTGGTGCTCGACACCACGCCGGGCAAGACGCTGCCGCCGGAGAACGTGGAAAACGCGGCGCCGGTCCGCGACTTGTCGACGGAGACGGTGGTGACGCCGGAACTTCCGACGGGCACCGAAGCCCCCGCGAAGGATGCGCCGCAGGGCGAGTGAGGTGACCCATGGCCCAAGGCCGCGAATATTCGAAGTCTCAGAAGAAGATCATCAACCGGTACTACGAGCACCTCGACACGATCCAGCTCACGAAGCTGGGCGAGACGGTGACCGAGCTTTACCTCGCCGACTCGCCGAAGAAGGCGGAGAAGCTGTGGAAGACCGCGGCGACGGCGCTGGCCCGCATCGACGACGGCAGCGGCCGGGTGGCGAAGATTCTCGAAGAGAAGAATATCGAGGGGTTGGCGAAGCTGGTGGGGGAACTGGGGAAGAAGTAGGTGTTCGGGGCACCGCGCAAGTCTTCACGGAACCACCCAAAAACTAGAGAATGCGCTGTCGTGGATATAAACGCCGACTCGGAAGATAGGCGCGCGGTTCAGGATCTTCAGCTTTTCGATATTTCGAAGGACGGTAACCAAGAATCTGTGCATTACCCCATTGATCGCTTCATTCCCATGCTCTTCATCAGTGCTTTCTTCGTCGTCATCCCCAAAACTTAAATGTCTAACCTCACCGGTCAATTCTTTGATTGAGAGCGCGGGCGTGTCGTAGAGATTGGGGAACCCATCGAATTGATACTCGGAAAGCTGAAACTCACAGGACCAGGCATTCTTGCAGAATTTCCCAAACTGATCCTCGCCGTAGGCCCATGCACCCTCCTGAAGGAATTCACGGACGTGCGCGTCTGAGTGAGCGGGCGTGTCAAGTGCAACCATGACAGATGGATTGAAGCCGGCATAGCCGATGACGAGCATCGAAACCGTGGTGTCAGGATGCTCAGACGCAAAGCGAGCCACAGTTTGGTCAATTAGTGTCTTGACCGGCTGCTTGTAACGCTCCAAATCAATTAAAGGTTTACTCATCGGCTTGTTCCTCAAATTTCCACGAGAACCACGAGCGTGTTAGTTTTTAGGTGTGTTGTCGGTCGGTCAGTATCGCATCCTGGCTCGGTTACCATAGAAAAAAAGAACCAGCCGCGATGGCTGGTCCTTCTTCATTGTATTGATTCAATCGTTCACTTCACCGGCGTAATCTTGATGTTGCGATACGCCACCGGCCCGTGGTCGCCCTGGAACATGATCGGGCCAGTCGGTGCTTCCTTGCCGGTGAGGCCGCCGGGGGTGTTCGCTTTCATCTCGACGTTCTCGTGGAGCACGGTGTCGTTGAGCGTTACCTTCACGAAGAGCGCATTCTTCACCTTTTTCCCGCTCTCGTCGAACTTCGGGGCGCGGAAGTCGATGATGAACTTATTCCACTGGCCCGGCGCCTTGCTCGCGTTGACCTTCGGGGCGGCCGCGCTGTAGAGCGCGCCCATGTCGCCCTGGCCGAGCTTCTTGTCTTCCTTGCCGTAGCTGTCGAGCACCTGCACCTCGTACTCGCCCATCACGTAGACGCCGGAGTTGGAGCCCTTGGGCACGAAAACTTCGACCTCGATCAGGCAGTCGCCGAACTTCGCTTCGCTGGAGATGTCGATGCCGCCGTTCTCGGCGTTGATCATGTCGCTGCCGCCCTCGACGACTTTGATCTTGCCCGGGTTGGCGGGGTCGAGCGTGGCGGTGCCGACCTTCCACTTGCTCTTGGCGGCCTCGCCCTTGACCTTCCAGCCGTCGAGGTTCTTGCCGTTGAACGGCTCGGCCGGCTTCGCGTCGTCGGCGGTCACGAGCGTGGTGCAGAGGAACGCAAGGGCGACGAGGAGCGCCAGACGCTGAAAGATGGACAGTTTCATGGGCAGTGGACCTTTCGAGTCGAAGTTGGGGAAGGTGGTGTAGGCGGAAATCATACCGCGTGCCGACAGCGGGGGTTCGCGGCAGGAAACAGTTGCAGCGGGGGATCGCGGGGTTTCAGGGACTGCAAT
>Ga0163150_10002783_pt1 | contig 25956 bp, 14 predicted proteins | sample OliLakLV19P2IB_FD_148628 | JGI IMG/M metagenome (GOLD analysis project Ga0163150, IMG submission 148628) | Freshwater microbial mat bacterial communities from Lake Vanda, McMurdo Dry Valleys, Antarctica - Oligotrophic Lake LV.19.P2.IB | ecosystem: Environmental > Aquatic > Freshwater > Lake >...
TCCCTCCTAGGGAGGGGCAGGGGGAGGGGGAGGGTCGAGCGCCCCGCTTCACCGCAGCGCCACTGTCGGCAGTGCGCTCCACCCTCCCCCGACCCCTCCCTCCCAGGGAGGGGAGCCGGATCAAGATTCTGTTCCTGCCCGACCAGCATCTGGGCCGCAACACCGCCGCGTCGATGGGCTACGACGTGACCACGGACACGGCGCTCTGGGACCCGCGCAGCACCGCAGGCATGGGCGGGCTCGATCCGCAGGACATCGAACGCGCGACGTTCCTCCTCTGGAAGGGCCACTGCTCGGTACACAAGCTGTTCCGGCCCGAGCACGTCGATCAGATCCGCGCCCTCTGGCCGGACGTCACCGTGATCGTACACCCCGAGTGCGCTCATGAGGTGGTGCAGAAAGCGGACATGACCGGGTCCACCGAAGGCATCATCAAGACGATTGACGGTGCGAAGCCCGGCACGCGCTGGGCGGTGGGCACGGAGGTCCACATGGTCAACCGGCTCGCCAACGAGGCGGCCGAGCGCGGCGTCACCGTCCGCATCCTCTCGGACTGCCAGTGCCTGTGCACGACGATGTACCGCATCGACCTGCCGCACGTGCTGTGGGTGCTCGACAACCTCGCGGCCGGGAAGATCGTAAACCAGATCACGGTGAAGCCGCAGGTGAAGCATTGGGCGCAGGTGGCGCTCGACCGCATGCTCGCCCTCGCGGGGTCTGGCCAGATGACTCCGGCGCCGGCGCATGCCACGTCCGATTGACCAGGGCAGAACTCATCCACTCGTCGATCTATTTCTGGTGCCACGGGTCGGCTCGGCGACCCGTGCTTTTGGCGACACCCGTCACGGGTCGCCGAGCCGACCCGTGGCACCACCAACGATTGCCTTGAGTCCGCTCTGGCACAAGTCGAAATGAGGACGGCCGCGTCCCCGGGGACGCGGCCGTCATTCGGACCTTTTCACAATCACACTGGCTGCTTACTTGAACGCCTTGTCGACATTCACGCCCTTGTTCTGCTGGCGGCGGAAATTGTCGAAGTTCGTCGAGTTGTCGAGCTGAATCCGCCGCTGCTGCTCGTAAAGGTTGGAATTGTAATTGACTTCGTTGTTGCTCGGCTTCGGGGCGCTCGGCTGTCCGGCACGCGGGGCGTTGGCCGGCTCGCCGAGCCAAGTCTTGCCGCGGTAGAAGGCGTAGCGGGTGTCGGAATCACGCGCGATGACCGTGGCCGTGCCGCGCAGCCCCTCCGCGATGAACAGGCCGCGCAGGTCGGTCTCGCCGCTCTTGAACTTGGTATCCACCGAACCGATCGCCTTCACATGAACCTCGGCGGGCCGCACACCCTTCACCGCGTCCATCACGTTCGCTCGCACCTCCCCGGCCACCGCGTCCTCCTGCACCTCGATCTCCAGCGGCGTGATCAGCACCAGCCCGCTGGCAAACAAATCGTCGCCGCGAACGATCACGAGGTAAGCACCCTCGTCCTTGAGCTCGAGCTTCGCGGTCTTCTCCTTCTCGATGTAATCCTTGCCGTCGCCGAGCTTCTCATTGATCGTGAGCTGCGGCGAGATGCCCGCGAGGTTCACGGCGGTGATACGACTCAGGTTCTTCTCACGCAGGTATAGCTTCATCAGGTCGACCTTGTAAACCTGGATCGCGGCGTCCTTGATGTTGCGGTACTTGAGCTTCACCTCCACCGCCTTGCCCGGCCGGACGATCGTCACCTCGTCGAGGCTGATGCGCTTCTCCTCGAAGTAATCGATCGCCTGCTTCGCGTCGGCGTAGATGCTCTTCACGAGGCCGTACCACGTGATCGCGTCGCCGGGCTTGCCCTCGGCGTGATAGATCTGGCCGAGGATGTAGCGCGCGAAGTCGCGGTCCTTGCTCTCGCCGTCGGCGACCACCTTGGCGGCCTTGAGGGCGGGGTCGTAATCGCGGCGCCAGAAGTGGCCCAGCGCGATCATGTATTGGAAGCTCGAGGTGAAGTCGCTCTTGGCGTACCGCTCCTTGAACGCCTCGCTGAGCTTCACGACCGTCTCGAACGCCTTGAGATCGAGCAGCACGTTCGACATCGTGAATGCCGCGTCATCGGCGAGCGGGTCGGCGGGGTAGTGCGTGAGGAACGTATTAAGCATTGCGATGGTCTGGCGGAGCATGTCGACCTTCGTCGGCGTGCGCTTCGGGTCGTTCCCGTTCACCGCCGCTTGCGGCTTAGCGCTCCCCGCAAGAATCAGGTTCTTCTCCTGCTTCGCGAGCAGGTGCGCCTCCGGCGCCTTCTGATAAAGAAGCTGCGCCAGCGCGAAGTGCGCACCGATCACATCCGCGGTGTCCGGGTACTGGAGCCAGAGGCCCGCCTGGTAGTCGATGGAGCCGAGGAATTGGCCTTCGTCCTGGAGGATCGCCGAGATGTTGGAGTCATTGATGAAGCTGGTGTCGATCGTCGCGCGGAAGACGAGCATGGCGCGCTCGAACTCCTTTATGTCGCGATAGGCCCGGCCGACGGTGAGGATCTTGTCGAACGGGATCACAAGATCGGGGAACCTGCGGCGAAGCACCTCGAAGGTGTCGACGACCCTGCGGGCGTCGTAGAAGCTGGCTTCCGTGTGGATCCAAAGCAGCATGCGGGCGGTTTCGCGCTCGTTGTATTTCGTCTCACGGTCGAAGAGCTCGGGCAGAAACTTCAGGGCCTGCTCGTACAGGCCGTCGTTGAAGTAGGCCTGCCCGAGTGCGAACCGCTCGCCGTCGTTCATCTGATAGGGATCGGGGGACTGCACACCGGGGGCGAGCACGGTGATCGCGTCCGGCTTGAACACCCGCATCTTGCCCGGGCTCATCGCGTCGCGCACGACGAGCGGCAGAGCGCGGTAGTCGCCGGTTGAATAGCCGACGAGCTCGTAGCGGATCGTCGTGGGGTGTTCGCCGGGGCCGTAGTACATGGTGAGCTTCGACTCGCCCACATCGACATGGCGGAAGTTGCCGGTGAGCGAGCCCTCGACGAGGCGGGCGCCGGCGGGCAGGCTCTCCTCGAGCACAAGGTACGCGTTGTGCGAGTTCTGATTCCAGATGTCGAGCGACACCTGCGTGCGCTGCCCGATCTCCAGGTTCTTCACCGGCGAGCTGCTGGCGGCGCCGATCGGCTTGCCGCGATATTCAAGCGTCGCGTGACGGTAGCTGCGGTTGACCATCAGGTCGGGCGTCACGGTGCGCGGATCCTTCATGTCGGCCGAGAAGCCGCGCAGCGTCGCCGCGTAGGCGTAGCGGCCCTGGCCCTTGATGCGGAAGGTCACGAGGTTGGCCGCCTCGTTGAGCGACTCGGCGGGGACGTCGAATGCGAGCGTCGAGGCTTCGCTTCCGAAGGCGCCCTTGCGCTCGATGGTCTTCACTTCCTTGCCGTTGACCAGCACGGTGAGCTGGTAATCGTCGCCGGCGAACTGACCGCGGCCGTAGTGAGCGGCGAGGGCGCTGACGGCGGGGCCGCGCGACTTGGCGGGCGTGAAGCCATAGCAGCCGCGGGCGTTCATCAAGTACTCGGCGGCCTTCTCGGCCAGCGGCGACGTCGGCTTCACCTTGGTCATCGCCAGCAGGGCCACCGCGGTGGTCTCCACATCATCGTTGAGCCACGGGTACCGCCCTTCCCCCGTCCAATAGGCGAGATCGCGCTGGTCGCGCTTGAGCGACTTCACGCGCGACTCAAGCACCGCGAGCACTTCATCGGCCAGCTCATTGCGCTCCATGTTGGCGAGCGCCAGCGCCGTGTAGGCGAGGGCGATGGGCGTGAGCCGTTGCCGCTCGCGGTGCAGGGCGTTGAGGTGCGAAAAGTCGACGGACTTGCTCACGGACAGGGCGTGTACGATCACCGCCCGGCCCTCATGGTCGGTCGACTGGATCTGCGTCATCGTGTTGGCGAGGAAGGTTTCGGCCTTCTTCAATGTGTCGGGATGGACCTTGATACCGAGCTGATTGGCGCGGCTCAGGGCCCAGTAGCTCATCGCGCTGACGAGCCAGTCGGGCGACGCCTTGCCTTCGATGGCGGTCTGCCACGACCAGCCGCCGCCGGACTGCTGGCTGACGACGAGGGCGGCGACGAGCGAACGAGCGCGGTCGGCGAGCGCCTCGTGCGACTTCGGCGGGGCCTTGGTGGTGCTGGCGTACTCGAGGCCGCCGACGACCGCGAGCAACTCGCTGCCGGCGAATGTGCCGATCGGGCGCGGCGGGATGAACATCGACTGCCGCTCGGCGAGAATCAGCGGGCGCGGCAGCGCATCGGACATCGCCAGGTCAATGATCGCCTGCTTGAGCGACGGGCCGACGGTGATGGTGAGCCAGCGCGAGCTGTAGTTCTGACCTTTGGGCAACTCGACGCTGACGGCCGCGTCATTGGTGGAGGTGCCGCCGCCGTGATCGGCGAACTCGATGCCCCACGGCTGCACCGTCGCCGACTTCACCAGTGCGTCGCGCTGCGCGCCGGCTTCGGCAGTGACCTCAAACTGAAGGCCGGCGACGGCCGGCGTCTCGAATGCATCGAAGATCGCCTCGGTCGTCGATTGCTTCTCGACGGTGATCTGCTGCGTGAAATCCTTCACCGGCTTGCCGCCGGCCTTGACCGTGAGCGTGAGCTTCACCGGCCCGGCGTATTCAGTAAGGTTGTGTACCCGGGCCAACACGCGCGGCTTGTCGCCCTCGCGAAGCGCCGGCGGCGTCTTGATCTCGACGAAGAAATCCTTGCGGGTGATGATCTCCGCCGTTGCTTCGCCGACGAGCGTTTCGAGCGTGACACCCTTGCCGGTGAGCCGCCACTTGGTGGTGTTGCCCGGCATCGGGATGGTCGCGACGGCCTTGCCATCGTCACCGGTGACGAGCGCGGGGATCCAGTGGCCTGCATTGGGAAGTTCCTGGCGGAGCACGAACTGACCGCCCCCTTGACCACCCCCACCTCCGCCCTCGCCAGGATTGGGGGCGTCGAATGCCGCGAGACCCGCGAACGCGCGGCCGTCCGGAGTCTGCGCCCAATGATTCGCGTTTCCACGGCCGCGAGCCTGGCCTTGCCCGCCGTTCTGATAACGGAAGGCGTAGCTCATGTCGTTCAACGACCTGGTTCCGTCGATCGGACCGTTGAACTCGTTGGAATCCGCGAAGAAGCGCTGCGTCTGGGCGCCCGTCTGCCTCGGCGCATTGTCGATGGCCCCAAGTTGTTCGAGGCGTTGAGCCTGGAGCGCAAGCACCTGCGGTGCCCGTATCTGGTCATCCATCTGCGCGCTAAGCTCCGTCTGCACCCGCGCCAATTCGCGCGTCTCCAACTCGGCGCGTGTGAGCCGTTCGTTCTCCTCGACGAGCTCCTTTACCACCGACCGCGTCACGCCGCTGTACTTGAAGTTGCACGTGCTGATGGCGAGGAACTGCGACTGGCGGAACGCGCCGTCCTGGAAGTAAGCGAGGATCGGCGGCACCGGGTCGCCGTAGAGGGCGTGCAGGGCCTGATCGTCGAGCGACAGGCTAAGCTCCGCCTTCACGGGCCGGCCGAGCTGATCGGTGACGGTGACCTCGACCTTGCCCTCTTCGCCGGGCGCGTAGGTTTCCTTCACCGGCTTGAGCGTGATGTTGAGCTGCCGCTCGACCTTGAACGGCTTGTTCGCCAGCCGCAGGTCACGTTTGTCCATCGCGGCGACGGCAACGCTGAAGTTCGGGTAGTGCGCGTGAGCAATGTCCAACTCGACCGGGTTCGCGCCCTTCTTGAGGCTCACCACGCGGTGACCGAGGATGGTCTCGCCCTCGAACGTCACCAGCGCGAGCGTGTTGTCGATGCGCGAGTGCAGCGTCAACGCCGCCTTCTCGCCGACCTTGAGCGTGTCGCGGTCCGAGAGTAGGCGCAGCTTGGTTGCGTCCTCATCGTCGGAAACGAAGACGCCGGTCTGGGCGATGATCGTCTGCTGGAAGCGATCCTGACCCGCGACGCGGATCACGTACTGTCCGCCCTTTTCCAAGGTGAGGCGCAGCACGCCTTCACCGGTTTTCGCATCGGTCTTAACCTTGTGCTCGCCGACCGTCACTTCGGCGGCGAGGTTCGCGGGCATCGACCACGAATCATCCATCAGGATTTCGTTGTTGGCACCGGCGTTCGGCGCGGCGTTGGCGGCATGCTGCGCCCAGTTCAGCCACGGGACCATGCTCAGCACCGGGTCGGCCTTGCGCATCTCGCGGCGGAGCACGGTAACCGTTATTTCATCGACACCCACCGGCTTGCCATCGGGCGTGATTGTTTTCACGGTCACATCGAACGGCTCGCCGGAAAGCACCAGGTCGCGGGCCGGCTTCACCTGCGCGAGGAAGCCGACCTTGGAGAGAAACACGGCGTCGTTAAAGCCGATGTTCTCACCCTCGATGCGAACGCTGAACGGCAGCGGCCGGCCGACGGGCATCGGCGTGGTGTCGAACGCGATCTCCAGCTTGCCCTTCTTGTCCGTCGTCGCGATCTGCGTCCGGCCATCGGGCAGGGTGTACCGCACCTGCCGGCCGATCACCGGCTCGCCCCAGTAATACTCCGCCGTCACCGTCGCCTTCACGACCTCGCCGCGGAAATACACCCGGCGGTCGAACTCCATCTTGAGCTGCATCTTCTCGAGCTGATACCGCTGCACGACGAAGTGCCCGCTGTACGCAACCTCGGCCTTGTCCTTGCGGCGGGCGACGATCGTGTAGGTGCCCAGCGACGCGGCCTCGTCGACGCGCACCTTCGAGCTGAACGTGCCGAACTCGCTCAAGGGCAGCGTCTCCTCCCAGAGCAGCCGGCCGGCGGCGTCGCTGACCGTCACGACATACGGCTGCTGCGCGGGCACCACGTACTGCCCATCCTTCACGTCGCGGATGATGCCGCGGATGTTCACGACCTGCCCGGGCTGATAGGCCGGGCGGTCGGCGTAGATGTACCCCTTGGCGCTGAGGCCGCTGCTAAGGGTGAGGCCGTGCAGGCTGAGGATGTTGGACGCGACATTGCCGCCCTGCCGCGCGAAGACGCGGACGGTGGAGCAATCCTTCAGGGCGTCGATTTTCTGGAGCAGCACGCCGTCGGCGCCGGTCTTGCCCGTGGCGATCACCTTGGAGCCGTCGCTGACAAGCACATCCACATTTGCCGCGGGCTTCCCGCCAAGCATGTCCTGCACGTAGACGAGCAGCTCGCGCCGGCTGGTCTTCATCACCAGGTCGAGGTCGGAGCGGATGACGAGCGTGGTGCTTTCAAGATCGTCCTCGCTGACGTTGACGATGCAGACGCCGCCCTTTTCGGTGCCCTTCTCGAAGGGGATTTCGATCGAGGTCTCGATCGGCTTGTACTTGGTGAAGCTGTCGATCTTCACATCCCACTGCTTGTCGGGCGCGATGAGGGCGATGTCGAGACCGTCGACGCCGCCGATGATGTGGGTCTTGCGGAAGTAGGCTTCGAGGTCGAGGTAATACTGGCGGACGGTGACGCGCTCGATGTTACGGAGGTTGAGCTTGACCTTGGCGGGCTCGTTGGAACGGAAGGTGCGCTCGGTGGCGAGCGTGAGCTGCTTCTGCGTCATCACGGCGACACGGCTCTGCGCGGTGGAGGCGTAGCCGCCCCAGTTGAGCCGCCGGTACGCTTCGAGCGCCTTCTCGAGCTCGCCGAGCTTCTCCTCATGGATCAGGCCGATGCGGTACTGCGCCAGCGAAGACTCCTCGGTGTTCGGATACTTGCTGACGAGGCGTGACCATTCATCGATCGCCCGGCGATACGCCGCCGCGATATCCTCGGCGTTCGCCTTCGCCTCTTCGAGCTTCTGGGCCTCGGCGTAGTGAAGCTGGCCGAGCGTGAAGAGCACCTGCCCGACGCGCTCGTCGAGCGGATGAGCGGCGAGGAAGTCGGCGAAGAGCTTGCGGGCATCGTCGTACTTTTTCTGCGCCACCGCTTCGAGAGCGACCGCAAACTCGGCGGCGATGATCGCCCGCTGGGCATCGGCCCACTGCGGGCCATTAGGGAACTGGATCACGTAACGCTGCCAAGTGGCGATCGCTTCGGCATACTTCTTCTGCTGGAAGCGGATCTGCCCGATCTGATACACCGCGAGCTTGCCCCACTCGTCCTGAAGCTCGACCGGCGACTTGGCGAGCCGTTTGATCTTCGTCGTCGCGAGGTCACCGGGAGGCAGCTTGTAATTCTCGGCCTTGATGAACGCCTCATACGCCGCGACGGCGCGGTCGGCCCGGCCGTGCTGTTCGTAGCTGCGAGCGATGAGGAACGCCGCCTCCACGGCGTGCGGATGGTCGGGGTATTTCTTGAGGAAGTCACCCGCCGCCTTCACGGCTCGCTCCAGGTCCTCCGCGGGCACCTGCGGCATCTGAAACGTGCGCACGATCTGCCAGTTGGCATCCGCGATGAGCTTCGCCAGGTCGGCCTCTTCCTTATTGTCCGGCTTCGGCGCGGGTGCGGCCTTGGCGAGCAGCGTGAGCAGGTCCTCGAGAATCTGCCGGGCCTGCGGGAACTGGTTGGAGGCGATGAGCGACTTCGAGAGGTGATACCGGGCTTCGAAGCGGTGCTTGCCGGACGGGATGTGCTTGTTCTCTGAAGGCAGGCGCGGCTCGCTGCCGGCGAGGCCGGACCAATGCGGGTCGTATTGATTCAGGTAGGCGACGAAGTCGGTGACGGACTGGGCGTGGTTGTTCGCATCCTGAATGGTCACCGCGCGTTTGAACATCACCTCTTCGCGCAGGTCCTGATCGATCTCGAGCGTGAGCGCCTTGTTGTAGAGACTGTAGGCCTTGGCGAAGTTGGCCGGGGGAGCGCCGATGTCTTTCGGATCGGGCTCGGTGGCGAGCTGGTCGGCGTACTTCACGATGATGCCGGCGATCTCCTTCTTACGGGCGCCGGAGAGCAGGCGGTGGGCCTCGGCTTCGTAGATCGCCTCCGCCGCCTCGAACTTCCGCAGCCGCGACAAGGCGTTGCCCTTGAGGAACAAGGCCTTGCGAACCCACGGCGAGTTGGCGTGCGCCTTGAGCACGACATCGGCGGCCTCGACCGCGGCATCGAACTTCTCGCCATGGAAGAGCGCGACGGCCTTTAAATAGGCGGCTTCGTCGGCGGCCTTGCCCGGCGCCGCGAGATACGCATCGGCAGCGGTGACGGCGGCGGCGTACAGCCGGGCCTGGAGCGCGCCGCGAACCTTTTCGAGGCCCGCATCCTCCTCCGCCGCGCGGGCAGGAAGCGCCAGCAGCAACAGGAGGGAAAGAATCAGAGAGGAACCGATGAACCGACTCGACGACGCCGCCTTGCAGTTCGTCATGGCCAGGGTCTCCGCGAAAACCGGTTGGATTGCCGTTGATGCACCCGCGCTGAACGGGGACGCAGGGACATCATCGAAGTATAAGACGTAGCCGCTTGATTCCTGTTCAATGATCGGACGCAGGTCTGTCACAACTTCGTCAACTCCATCGGAGCCGCCACGCGTAAGCGTGCGGAAGCCACGGACTACAAGGCGCTTTCCCGATACCGCTCGCTTTCGCTTCACGGCTCGGATCATCCCCGGACAGTGCCTAGAACTGGTTTCAAAACCTGCCAGACACTGACCACGGATAACACGGATGGCACGGATTGAACCTAAAGCATTATGTTTTCCTTATCCGTGCCATCCGTGTTATCCGTGGTAAAAAGGTTTGAAACCACTTGTGGTACAGCGCGGCGTTATCATGCACGGCACGGGCGTCCCCCTCTCCTCCATCCGCAGGGCAAACCATGAGCACCGCCAACACCCACGGGCCGTTGATGATCCGCCGGTTGAACGACATTTCCATCGTGGAGTTCTTGGACACCACCATCCTCGACACGAGCAAGATCGAGCGCATCCGCACCGAGCTCGACGCGTTGGCCGACAAGATGGGATACCCGAAGATCGTGCTCAGCTTCGATGGCGTGACGCACCTGGCGTCCGCGATGCTCGGCGTGCTGATGAGCGTCAATAAGAAGGTCGGCACCATGAAGGGCCAGCTCCGCCTGACGCACCTGAGTCCGATGATCCAGGAAGTCGTGCGGATCACGAAGCTAGACAAAGTGCTGAAGATTTATGAGTCGACCGACAAGGCGGTGGAGAAGTTCTAGCCGCATCGGCGAGGGCTGCCGCGAGAAGCTCCAAATCTCAAGCTTCAAAATCCAAATGAGCTCCAAGCTCTAATTTCCGCGTTGCGCGCCAGGAAGTTGTATCTTGTCATTAGTCGCTGCGCGAGGATTGATCGGAGCCGCGAACCGTAATAAGTGGGTGCCCGTTGAGTAGAGCGGCGCGGCTCCAGCAATTGGAATTTTGGATTTTGGAGCGTGTTTGGATTTCGGACCTTGTGATTTGGAGCTTACCTCATGGTCAGACTCGGCGTCATCGGTTGCGGCGGCATGGCCCGCGCCCACATGAAATACTTCAGCACGATCCCCGGCCTCAAGTTCGCCGCGGCGGCGGACTCGTTCGCGGAAAATGTGAAGCTCGTCTGCGAGCAGAACGCGGGTGTCTCCGGAACCCCCGGCGTCAAAGGCTTCGACGACGGGCTCAAGCTCATCAACAGCGGCGAGGTCGATGCGATCCTCATCTGCACGCCGCACTACTTTCATCCCGACCTGTCGATCGCCGGCTTCAAGGCGGGGCTGCACGTGCTGACCGAGAAGCCGGTCGCCGTCACCGCGCTGGCGGCGGAGGAAGTGAACGCCGAGCACGCGAAGCACAAGGGCCTCGTCTACGCCGCGATGTTCCAGATGCGCGATGCGCCGCTGTGGAAGCGGCTGAAGCACATGATCACCAGCGGGCAGCTCGGCGAGCTCAAGCGCATCTCGTGGATCGTCACCAACTGGTTTCGCACGCAGGCTTATTATGACGCGGGCTCCTGGCGCGCCACCTGGAAAGGCGAAGGCGGCGGCGTGCTGCTGAACCAGTGCCCGCACAACCTCGACCTGCTCTGCTGGCTGATGGGGCCGCCGGCGACGGTTCACGCGCAGGTCCACCTCGGCAAGCACCACCACATCGAGGTTGAAGACGATGTCACCGCGTATCTGCAATGGGCCAACGGCGCCACCGGCACCTTCATCACCTCCACCGGCGACTCCCCCGGCACCGACCGCCTCGAAATTACCGGCGACCGCGGCAAAGCCATCGTCGAAGGCAAGCGCATCACCTTCGTCCACACCTACGAGTCCGTCTCTAACTTCTGCGCCACCAGCGACGAAGCCTTCGGCCAGCCGCTCGCCGACACCATCACCATCGATGTGAAAGGCGACGACCCCGGCCACCGCGCCGTCACCGCCAACTTCATCGAGGCGATCCTCAAGCCCGGCACCCCGCTTATCTGTCCCGGTGAAGACGCGACGCACGAGTTGGAGTTGGGCAACGCGATGCTCATGAGCGGCTTGATCAAGCAGCCTGTGAGCCTGCCGATGGACCGCCCGGCTTATGACCGGCTGCTGAAGGACCTGATCGCGAAGTCGACATTCCAGAAAGGCGCGGTGCGCAAAGCGAAGGTCGATCTGGAGAAGTCGTTCCATTGAAAACGTGATGCCACTGGCAGTCCGCTGCCAGTGGCCATCGCCGCAATCGTCGAGGACGGCTGGCGCTGGCAGCGGACTGCCAGTGGCATCGGCCATCCGTCCTCCACCTCCCGCCTTCTGATACGTTATTCCCATGACCCCCAAACAGGCGTTGGCCCTCGTCAAGCAGAAGCAGATCGAGTTCATCGACTGCCGGTTCATGGATTTTCCGGGCCTCTGGCAGCACACCACCTATCCCGCGGCCGAGCTCAATGAGCAAAGCTTTACCGACGGTTTCGGCTTCGATGGCTCCTGCGTGCGCGGCTGGCAGCATGTCAACGAGTCCGACATGCTGCTCGTGCCGGTGGCCGACACCGCGAAGGTCGATCCCTTCTTTGAGCACCCGACGCTCTCGTTCATCTGCGATATCAAGGACCCCATCACCAAGAAGGGTTACTCGCGCGACCCGCGCTCCATCGCCCGCAAGGCATCGTCGTTCCTTCAGAAGTCGGGCATCGCCGACACCGCCTACTTCGGCCCGGAGATGGAGTTTTTCATCTTCGACAATGTGTGGTACGACCAGCAGATCAACTCGGCCGGCTACATGGTCGACAGCGTCGAGGGCGTCTGGAACCGCGGCAAGCAGGACCCGACCAACCTCGGGTATCAGGTGCGCCTCAAGGAAGGCTACTTCCCGATGCCGCCGATGGACACGGGACAGAACCTGCGCAGCGAGATGGTGGATGTGATGCTCAAGATGGGCATCCCGGTCGAGAGCCATCACCACGAAGTCGCCACCGGCGGCCAGGGCGAGATCGACCTGCGGCACCAGGACCTCGTGCACATGGCCGACACGTGCATGTACTACAAGTATGTTGTGAAGAACGTCGCTGCCCGCCACGGCAAGGTGGCGACGTTCATGCCCAAGCCGCTCTTCCTGGACAACGGCAGCGGCATGCACACGCACTTTTCACTCTGGAAAGACGGCAAGCCGCTGATGGCCGGCCGGCATTACGCGGGCTTGAGCCAGATCGGCCTGTACGTCATCGGCGGCCTGCTCAAGCACACCAAGAGCCTGCTCGCGCTGACCAACCCGACCACCAACAGCTTCAAGCGCCTTGTGCCCGGCTACGAAGCGCCCACCGCGCTGGTTTACAGCTCGCGGAACCGCTCGGCGGCGGTCCGTGTGCCCGTCTATCAGGACAATCCCAAGACCAAGCGCATCGAGTTCCGCTGCCCCGACTCCTCTTGCAACCCGTACCTCGCATTCGCGGCGATGACGATGGCGGCGATCGACGGCATCAAGAATCAGATCGACCCCGGCCCGCCGGTCGATCGCGATCTTCAGGAACTCGACCCCGCGGAGCTCAAGAGCATCGACACGACGCCCGGGACGCTCTCTGATGCGCTCGATGCGCTCGAGAAGGATCACGCTTACCTCCTCGAAGGCGGCGTGTTCAGCGAGGACGTCATCCGCTACTGGATCCAGTACAAGCGCGAGAACGAGGTGGCGGCGATGCGGGCGCGGCCGCACCCGTTTGAGTTCTGCATGTATTTTGATGTGTAGTTTCTAGTTTAGCTGCGGGGCAAAGGTTTGGCGACGCCCCGCGCGGAGCGTCGGCGGACCTTTGCTCCGCGGCTAAACGTGAACAACTGAATGCGGGCGGAGGGACTTGAACCCACACCCCTTTCGGGACCAGAACCTAAATCTGGCGCGTCTGCCAGTTTCGCCACGCCCGCGGCGATCAACAATGATATCGCGCAGCGGGTCGCACGGTTTGTCTTGCGTTCGCCGTGGAGTCGCCCATGTCACGCCGATCGGACCGTGTGCTGATGATCGTGGGCTTCTTCGCCACCATCGCGTTCGCGCTGGCGATCGGCCTGGTCATTCTCGGCGCGCTCGCCGCCGGGCTGGGGACGTTCGTCAAGATCTTCGGCGGCGGCGTGGGCGTGCCGCCGCCGGTGCAGCGCTTCTTCATCGGCGGCGCCGTGATGCTCGGCCTGTCGCTCGCCCTGTTCGTTGTCGGCGTGGTGATCGCGCGATATTCTGACCCGCCACCGAGAGAAGTCCTCTCGTCCGATCCCGCCCTAGACCTCACCCTTGATCCCCCGAGGATGCACACCATGACGATCACTCAAGGCGCCTCTGTCCCCGGCGTCATGCGCACCGACCTCCCGCTGCCCGGCCGCCGCCAAGGCAAGGTCCGCGACATCTACGAAGCCCGCCTCGCCGATGGCCGCGAGGCGCTCGTGCTCATCGCCACCGACCGCATCAGCGCGTTCGACGTGGTGATGTCCAACCCCGTCCCCGGCAAGGGCGTGGTGCTCACGCAGATCAGCAAGTTCTGGTTCAGCATGGTCGCGTCGAAGCTCGGCGACCGGCTGCGCCATCACCTGCTCTCGACCGACCCGGCCGACATCCCGGGCCTGAGCGCCGCCGAGCGCGAGCAGCTCAAGGGCCGCGTGATGGTCGGCCGCAAGACGAAGGTGATCAAGGTTGAGTGCGTGGTGCGCGGCTACCTCGCGGGCTCCGGCTGGAAGGAATACCAGAAGTCGCAGACCGTCTGCGGCATCGAGCTGCCGGCGGGCCTCAGGCAGTGCGACAAGCTGCCCGAGCCGATCTACACGCCCTCGACGAAGGCCGACGTCGGCCACGACGAGAACATCAACTTCGAAGAGTCGTGCGCGATTGCCGGCAAGGAGCTGGGCACCAAGCTGCGCGACCTCAGCCTCGACATCTACAAAATGGCGCGCGACTACGCCGCCGAGCGCGGCATCATCATCGCCGACACGAAGTTTGAGTTCGGCCTGCCCGTCTCCGCGGACGATGGCGATCCGAACATCCCGATCCTGATCGACGAAGTGCTCACGCCCGACAGCTCGCGCTTCTGGCCGATGGATCAGTACCAGCCGGGCAAGGATCAGCCGAGCTTCGACAAGCAGTACGTGCGGAATTATCTGGAGGAGATGGTGAAGGCGGGTCGATGGGATAAGACCCCGCCGGGGCCCGCGCTGCCGGATGAGGTCATCCGCAACACGATGGGCAAGTACCTCGAGGCGTTCCGGCTGCTCACCGGAAAAGAGTTGACGCTGTGATGATGCAATCAATGATGATGACGAGGCGCAGTGCGCCGCGATGAAAACGTGAAGCCCGTCGTTATGATGAAGCGCGGCGATGAATGAATGAGCGCGAAGAGGATTGAATTGCGGCAAGCTTCGCTATAATCGAACGTGACAACTCGAGTCATTCGGAACGGGGCCCGCGATGCGCCACACGCGGGCCTTGTTCATTTCTGTGACCGACATCGAGTTCGCAAGCCCGATGATGAGGCTTTGCGAATCGTCGGGGTGCTTCTGTGGCCGGTCGATGACCCCGACGATTCGCCGAGCCTCATCATCGGGCTTGGTTTGCCCATCACGGAGCGTCACTCCTTCGGCGCATCGATCACCAGGTCCTTCACGCGTTTGGACTCGTAGATTTCGATCTCGTCACCCGGCTTGCGTACGATGAAGGCGGCGGCGCCCTTGAATTGCTCCACGAATTCCAGCCCTTTTTGCGGGCCGAGCACGCTGATCGCCGTCGAGATGCCGTCGGCGAGAATGCCCTGCGGCGTGACCACCGTGACACTGGAATGATCGGTCAGGCCGAGCCCGGTCTTGGGGTCGACGATGTGCGAGTAGCGCTGGCCGTCGAGCTCGATGAACTGCCAGGCGTCGCCGCTGGTGCACACGCCGCCATTGGCGAGCACGACGTACTTGCTCGGCGGCGTCTCGCGCGGGTTGAGCGATGCGATCCCGATGCGCCATCCCTTGCGGCCCGGCGGGGCATCGCCGACGACGGTGCTGCTGCCGCAGTCGATCATCGCGCGGTTGAAGCCGCGCTCTTTCAGAAGATTCATCGCCTCGGCGCACGCGTATCCCTTTCCAATCGCGCCGACGTCGAGCCGCATGTTGGGGGCGGTGAGCTTCACCGACTGCTTCGCCTCGTCGTACTCGATCTTCTCGTATCCCACCGCGCTCGTCGCCGCTGCGAGTCGCTCGGCCGAAGGCATCTGCCGGTTGCGCCGCGCCCAGCGCCACAGTTGCACGACCGGCCCGACAGTGATGTCGAACGCCCCGCCGCTCTTGACCGAGAGCTCGTGCGAACTGCGCATCACCTTCCACAGGTCATCGCTGACGCGCACCCACCGCCCGCTGCCGGCCGTGTCGCTCAATTTGCTCAACTCGCTGGCGCGGTCGTAATCGCTGAGCACGGCGTTGAGGGCATGGATGCGATCGAAACCCGCATCGGCCGCCGCTTTCGCGCTCGGCTCATCGGCTCCGTAAAGTACAATCCGAAACGTCGCCCCCATCGCGTCGTGCTCGAATGCATGGCGCGTCAGCGCCGGCTCAACCTTCGGCTTGGCGATCGAACCACAGCCGACGAGACCGGCCAGCAAGCTCATCAGCGCGACGCGAAGAATGGGCATGACGTATTTCCTGGGTGCCGACACCGGCCGACCAAGGTTAGGAGACGCCGATGACGATGACAATCCGCCGATGCATCGTTCTGCTCGCGTTGACGTGCCTCCCAAGCCGCGGCTTCGCCGACGACGAGAAGGAGGCTTACTCCGAGAAGCTCGGCGACAAAGTCATCTTCGACATGATCACGATCCCCGCAGGCAGGCTGCGGATGGGTTCGCCCGCCGACGAAGCCTTCCGCAACCACGACGAGGGCCCGCAGGTCGAGGTCGAGGTCGGCGCGTTCTGGATGGGCAAGTGCGAGGTAACGTGGGAGGAGTACAACCTGTTCGCGCAAGACTATCAGCTCGCCAAGAAGCTGGGGGCCGACATCCCGAAGGATCGCGAGGCGGATGCGGTGAGTTTTCCGACGCCGGTTTATCAGGAGAAGCTCGGCCGAGTGCTGGAATGGGGCGTGAACGGGAAGATGCCGGCCGTCTGCATGACGCAGTTCGCGGCGAAGCAGTACACGAAGTGGCTGAGCAAGCGGACGGGCCGGTTTTATCGTCTGCCGACCGAGGCGGAGTGGGAGCACGCGGCGCGGGCGGGCAGCACGACGCGCTGGTCGTTCGGTAACGACGAGAAGAGGCTCGACGAACACGCCTGGCACCTGGGCAACAGCGAGGAACGCTATCACGAGGTTGGCAGGAAGAAGCCAAATGCGTGGGGCCTGCACGACATCTACGGCAACCTGGCGGAATGGTGCATCGACGCCCACGATGCAGGCCATTACGAAAAACTCGCGGCGCTTGGCAAACCCGTTGCATCGAACGATGCGATCAACTGGCCCAAGGCGCTCGACCCGCGCATCGTGCGCGGCGGGCACTTTGAAGCGGAGGCGCGAGAGTGTCGCTCCGCCGCACGCTGGTTCTCCGACAAAAGCTGGAAGGCGAACGACCCAAAGCTGCCCAAGAGTGTCTGGTGGCAGACCGACATCGCGAGTGTCGGGTTCCGCGTTGTTCGTCCCGCGAAGGAGCCTGCCGCCGATGAGAAGCAAAAATACTGGGACCCCGATCTCGATTCGATCCGCGAGATCCTGAAGGACGATCTTCAGGCCCGGATGCTGGTGGAATCAAAGTGAAATGATCGTCTTTGATCTGGTGAATCAAGTGGTCCTATGCTTTGTGCACCGTCCACCCGCAGCGAGACAACCTATGAACCACCTTTGTGACAGTAACCGCGTGGCCTGGTGCATCGCGCTTGTGTTTGCCGTGCCCACGCTCGCCGCCGATGGCGATGCGAAGACCGAAGCGGAGATGATGCCTTATAAGGAGAAGGCGGGCGAGCGGCTCGGGTTCGTGCCCATCAAGAGCGGCAAGTTCATGATGGGTTCGCCGAAGGACGAGAAGGGCCGCAAGGACGATGAGGGCCCGCAGTTTGAAGTGGTGATCGAGCCGTTCTGGATGGGGAAGTTCGAGGTGACGTGGGACGACATGCGCGAATACCGGGATTCGTACGAACACAACCCGAAGCTGCGCAAGCCGATCCCCGCCGACCGCGAGGCGGATGCGGTGTCAATCCCGACGCCGACGTATGAACAGGATTTCCGACCGATCATCAACGCGATGGGCGAGCACGGCGGGTTCCCGGCGGTGGACATGTCGCGCTTCAATGCCCAGCAGTTCTCGAAATGGCTGAGCCGCAAGACCGGGCGGTTTTACCGGTTGCCGACCGAGGCGGAGTGGGAGTACGCGGCGCGGGCCGGCACCCGCGGAGCGTACTCGTTCGACGGCGGCCCGGACAAGCTCGGCGAGCACGGCTGGTTCGAAGCGAACACGAAGCTGCCGGCCGGTGAAGGCCATCCCGACTTCGACCGCACCTACAAGAAAGTTGGAACGCTCAAGCCGAACGCGTGGGGCCTGCACGACATGCACGGCAACGTCGGCGAGTGGGTCATTGATGGCTACGACGCGAAGCACTACGAGAAGCTGGCGGGCAAGACCGTCCTGTGGAGCGATGCGATCGTCTGGCCGTCGAAAATGTTCCCGAGCATGATCCGCGGCGGGCACTGGCACGCCGACGCCGACGCCTGCCGATCCGCCGCCCGAGAAATCTCCGACAAGGAGTTCCGGATTCAGGACCCGAACCTGCCCAAGAGCGTGTGGTGGTACACCGAATCGTTCCACGTCGGCTTCCGCCTCGTTCGGCCGCTGAAGGAACCGAGCGAAAAAGAGAAGGCGAAGTTCTGGGAAGCGAACGTCGACGACATCAACAAGGTCATTGCTCCGGGCACCGGCCCGTATTCGGAGAAACAGCATCGGGTACTGGTGGAGCCGGTGAAGTGAGAACGAGTGGTCCAGCACGGCTTCTAGAAGAGGCCATGCCGAAGCCGTGAACGATTCTGATCGTGTAGAAATTGCAGCCGCGCCGATGCGAAAACCGCTCAAATCGAGCGATTTGGCGTCCGCGCCGCTTCTGCCCTAACCTCTCACCGAACAGGTTCACTATTCTGTACCGTATTGAGCCGATGAACAGCGGCAACGATTGCCTCGCGTGCTCATCCATTGGAGATTCATTCATGTTTCGATGTCCGATGCACGTCCGATCTTTCCTCGCGCTGCCGCTGCTGGCGGCGATGGCGATGCCCGCGTTTGCCGCCGATGGCGACGCCAAGACCGCGGCCGAGATGAAGCCTTATAAGGAAGCGGTCGGCAAGTTCCAGGAGTTCGTGCCCATCGCCGGCGGCAAGTTCACGATGGGTTCGCCCGCCGGTGAAGCCGGCCGCAGCGCGGATGAAGGGCCGCAGTTCGACGTCGAGGTCGAGCCGTTCTGGATGGGCAAGTTCGAAGTCACCTGGGACGACTACCAGCTCTTCCGCGACGAATACCCCGATCGCAAGAAGAACAACCAGATCGCGCCGAAGGACAAATACAACGACGCGGTGAGCATCCCGACGCCGCTGTGGGAGCAGGACTCGCAGCCGATTTTGAAGGGCATGGGGCAGCTCGGCGGCTATCCGGTTGCCGACATTTCGCAGTTCGCGGCGAAGCAGTTCAGCAAGTGGATCAGCAAGAAGACGGGCCGGTTCTATCGCCTGCCGACCGAGGCCGAGTGGGAGTACGCGGCGCGGGCCGGCACCAAGACGGCTTACAATTTCGGCGCGGCCAAGCTCGACGACAACGCTCTCTATTTCGACAACAGCGCTTACGACGACCCGGCCAAGGGTCACCCGCCGACCGGCTCGGGGTATCGCGTCGTCGGCTCGAAGAAGGCGAACCCGTGGGGCCTGCACGACATGCACGGGAACGTTGCCGAGTGGGTGGTCGATGGCTACGACGCCAAGTGGTACGAGAAGTTCGCGGGCAAGACGGTGAAGGCGAAGGACGCGGTCAACTGGCCGAGGGAAATCTTCCCGACGGTGGCGCGCGGTGGGCACTGGGACGCGCCGCCGGAGCAGTGCCGGTCGGCGTCGCGGCTCGCCTCGGACAAGAAGTGGCAGCACCGCGACCCGCAATTGCCCAAGAGCGTGTGGTGGTACACCGATGCATTCCACGTCGGCTTCCGCCTCGTCCGGCCGCTCATCGAGCCGAGCGAGGAAGAGAAGCTGAAATACTGGGAGCCGCACACGGATGACATCAAGGGCGTGCTCGAGCGCAGCGATAAGGAGTTGCGGGCGTTGATCGAGAAGAAGTAAGACAGAGTCAGGCCGGAAAGCCTGACCTACGCGACGCGATCGAAAAGCCCCGGCACTCCCGTGCCGGGGTTTCTTTTTTCCATCGCGCACGGAACGCTATACTGGCCGGTCGCCAAACCCCGGAAAGTCGACTTTTCCCCGCCGCTTTTGCAGGTTTCCATGCGACCACTCTTCACTCCCGCATCCGCTCCCGGCCGCCGCTGTTCGTGGTCGCTTGCCGTTGCTGTCCTTTTCGCGCTGACGGCACCGGCCGCGGCGCAGGAGAAGTACAAGGAGACGCGCAGCGGCGCGCAATACGTCCACCACATCCAGCTTTACGACGCCAACGGCGTGCTCATCGATCCGGCAGCGCCTAACGCCAAGCCGTACTCGCCGAAGCAGACGTGCATGAAGTGCCACGACTACAAGGCGATCTCGCACGGCTTTCATTTCAACGCCGCCGAGAAGCTCGCCGAGGGCGCGACCGACCGGCCGGGCGAGCCGTGGATTTATACCGACGCCCGCAGCGGCACGCAGTTGCCGATGTCCTTCCGCGAGCGGGCCGGGTTGTTCAAGCCGAAGGACGCGGGGCTGACAAGGTTTAAGTTTTTGACGGAGTTTGGGAGGCAGTCGCCAGGCGGCGGGGTGGGGGAGCCCGCGGAGGCGCAAGCGACGACGGCGGATGCCGAGACCGATGCGAAGCGATTCAAGATTTCCGGGGCTCTGGAGATCGACTGCATGATCTGCCACAGCGCCTCGCGCGAGTACAGCCACGAGCGCTGGATCAAGCAGATCGGAGAGCAGAACTTCGCGTGGGCGCCGACATATGCGCTGGGCATCGCATCGGTGAAGGGCTCCGCGAAGAGCCTGCCCGATGATTTTGATCCGGCGAAACAGCCGGCGGAGGGCGAAGCCGCAAGCGGCTCGAAGCTGCCGGAGACGCATTACAAGAGGACGCTTTTCGACGAAGAGATGAACATTTTCTTCGACGTTGTCCGCCGGCCGACGAACAATTCCTGCCTCCAGTGCCACACCTCGCGGCAGGTCTTGTCGCCCGACGGCGGCATCGCACCGGCGAAGTGGGTTCACGACAACGACGTACACATCAAGGCCGGCATCGCCTGCGTCGATTGCCACCGCAACGACATTGGCCACCACACTGTCCGCGGCTTCGAGGGCGAGAAGCACCCGACCGGCGTCAATGTCAGCACTCTCTCGTGCCGCGGCTGCCACCTCGATGAGCACGATGCGGATTCGCTCGACGACTTAGGCGGCCGGCTCGGCGCGCCCAAGCCGCTGCACAAGGGCATCCCGCCGATCCACTTCGACCGCATGTCGTGTACCTCATGCCACAGCGGGCCGCTGCCCGGCGCGAAGCCCGGGGCGGTGCAGACCTCGATGGCGCACGCGTTCGGCCTCGCCTATCAGGAGCGCGAGGACAGCGACCTGCCGCTGATTGTGCAGCCGGTGTTCCTCGACGATGCGAATGGCGTGCTGACGCCGCACCGCATGGTGTGGCCGGCGTACTGGGCGTGGATGGAGGACGACAAGCTCACACCGATGGACCCGGGCGAGGTCTACATCAAGACCTTGCGCCGTGTGCTGCGCATTCGCAAAGACTTCCGCGCCGAGGCGGGCAAGGCGACGATCAGCGAAGTGGACCGCAAAACGACGCTTGGCGATGCGGCCGGCAAGCCCGATGCGGATTTGAACACCGAGCAGAGAGCGAAGCTCGCGGAACTGACGAAGCAGAAGTCGATCGAAGCCTTCAACGCCAACCTCGCGAAGGTGCTCACGGAACTGGCGAAAACGAAGCCGAACGAGAAATCGCAGCCGGTGTACGTTTCGAGCGGGAAAGTCTTCTCGCTTGACACCCGTGAAGGCGGCAAAGTGACCGGCGTCGAGCACCCCGCCGCCAAGCCGTACGCCTGGCCGCTTGCGCATGATGTCCGCCCCGCCCGCCAGTCGCTCGGCGTGCTCGGCTGCACCGAGTGCCACGCGAAGGATTCGCCGATCTTCTACAGCTCGATCACCCCCATTGGCCCCGCCCCCGATGGAGCGCCGAGCAAGGCGATCCACGAACTCAACGGTGAAGACGCGAAGCTCCTCGCCGCCTGGGAGCAGAGCTTCGGCGGCCGGCCGATCTTCAAGTGGGTTGGGTTCGTGTCGATCGGGGCGGTCGCACTGATCGTGCTGCTGTTCGTGCTGCTCGGATTGAACGGGCTGCTGAAGCTGGTGACGCGGCGGACGTGAGCGATTCCCCTCCCTCTTAGGGAGGGGGTAGGGCAGGGTCGAGCCTCCGATGAATCGATGATGACCGATTGAGATGACGATGACGCAATGACTCGGTGAGCCTTACCCTCCCCGGACCCTCCTTAAGGGGAGGGGAGTACGACCATGATTTTCTGCCTCGCCAACCTGATCACCGACATCGGCGACTCCCCCGCCGCTGTTTATCCGAACGTCATTGTCGCCGCGCTCATCGCGACCGCCGGCTTCATCCTCCTGCACCTGCTGCTCTCATTTTCGCGCGGCCCCCGCACCCACCGGCCACGCTGGTCGCTGCTCACCAAGCTCATCTACCTTGGTGCGATCGGCTCGGTCGTGGTGCTCGCGGGCACTTCGTTCTATTCAGTCCTCGCCCACGGCGCCATGCACGGGTGGTTCCTGTTCCTGCACCTGTTCGGCGCCGGGGCGTTCGTGGTGTTCCTGCTGCTGATCGCCGTGATGTGGGCGGTGCCGTCGAAGCTTTTCTCCGCGCCGCCGGCTCCGGCTGACGAGCCACTCGACAGACAGGTGACCATTGACACGATCGATGTCCACCCGCCCTCGGCATCGAGGTTCCATTGGATAGCGAAGGTCGCCTTCTGGCTGATGCTTATCAGCGGCGTGGTTACGGCCGGCACCATGCTCGTCAGCATGCTGCCATTGCTGGGGACGGCGGACATGAACCAGATGATCACGCTGCACCGCTACGCCGGGCTGGTGCTGGTGGTGGCGACGGTGGTGCATCTTTACACGGTGCTATTGAGCCGCGCCGGCCGGCTTTGAGCTTTGCCCAGTGGATCCTTTGGTACACTGAAACAACCTGTTCCGCCCCGCGTAGCCATCAGTGCCGCCGGGCCAATGGTTGGAAGTCCGCCCCGATAGTCCACATACGGAGACACGACATGACCGAGCAGAGCACAGGTTCCTCCGCCAGCACCGGCACCAGCCGCCGCGACATCATCAAGGGCGCCGCGATGGTGAGCACCGCCGCCATCGCCGGCAATCTCGGCATCGCCAGTCGGGCCTTCGCCGCCGGCAGCGAGGAGATCAAGGTCGGCCTCATCGGCTGCGGCGGGCGCGGCACCGGCGCCGCCGGGCAGGCGCTTTCCACCGAGGGCAAGACGAAGGTCGTCGCCCTCGCCGACGCTTTCAAGGACCGCCTCGAAGGCGCCGCCGGTCAGCTCAAGAAGTTCGGCGACAAGTACGGCGTCGCCGAGGACTCCAAGTATGTCGGCTTCGACGCCTACAAGAAGGTCATTGACCGCGACGACATCGACCTCGTCGTCCTCGCCACGCCGCCCGGCTTCCGCCCGATCCATTTCGAGTACGCGGTCAGCAAGGGCAAGCATGTGTTCATGGAGAAGCCCGTCGCCACCGACGCGGCCGGCGTCCGCCAGGTGCTCGCCGCCGCCGAGGAAGCGAAGAAGAAGAACCTCAAGGTCGGCGTCGGCCTCCAGCGCCACCACCAGCAAAACTACATCGAGACCGTCCAGAAGATCCAGGACGGCTTCATCGGCAAGGTCATCGCCCTGCGGGCCTACTGGAACAACGGCGGCGTCTGGGTCCGCCCGCGCCAGCCCAACCAGACCGAGATGGAATACCAGATGCGCAACTGGTACTACTTCAACTGGCTCTGCGGCGACCACATCACCGAGCAGCACATCCACAACCTCGACGTCGCCAACTGGGTGATGAACGACCACCCGGTCGTCGCGCACGGCATGGGCGGCCGCGAGGTCCGCAAGGGCAAGGAATACGGCGAGATCTACGATCACCACGCCGTCGAGTTCACCTACAAAGACGGCACCAAGCTCTTCAGCCAGTGCCGGCACATCGGCGGCTGCCGCAATGATGTGTCGGAACATGTGCATGGCGAAAAGGGCGCGGGCAACATCAGCGGCAATCTCCAGCTTTACAGCGGCGAAGTGTTCCGCGCGAAAGGCGGCAAGGACGCGTACCAGAAAGAACACGACAACCTCTTCGACGCGATCCGCAACGACAAGCCGTTCAACGAGGCGGTTTACGGCGCCCACAGCACGATGACCTCGATCCTCGGCCGCATGTGCACCTACAGCGGCAAGGAGATCAAGTGGGAGGACGCGATGAAGGCCCCGTCGATCATGCCGAAGGATTTCTCCTTCGACGCCCAGCCGCCGGTGCTGCCGGACAAGGACGGGTACTACCCGATCGCCGTCCCGGGCAAGACCAACGTCGTGTAACCCGAGCTTGATTGATACGAAGATGAAACGGATCGGCGCAGGCCGGTCCGTTTTTCTTTGGTGGAACCGCAACCGTTCATTATGCTCGCAATGGGTGAGGTCACTTCGGAGGCACTCATGCATCACTTCTTGATTTCAACGTTATTGATCGCTTCATTGCTGGCCGGTTCCACCGTCCTACGCGCCGACGATGCCGCCAAGCTCGAGCTCATCGAAGCGAAGAAGGTCTGGGCCGAAGCGCCGCACAATGCGTTTACCGACCTGGTGCGGTTCAAGGACACGTGGTTCTGCGTGTTCCGCGAGGGCAAGGGTCACGTGTCGCCCGATGGGGCTTTGCGCATCATCACGTCGAAGGACGGTGCCGAATGGAAATCGGCCGCACTGATCACCATGGAGGGCGCCGACCTGCGCGACGCGAAGATTTGCGTCACACCCGATGGCGGCCTGATGCTCAGCGGCGCGGCGGCGCTGCACCAGCCAAACGCGGTCAAGCACAAGAGCTTCGCCTGGTTCAGCAATGACGGCCGCGATTGGTCGAGGCCGGTGGCGATCGGCGATGCAAACTTCTGGCTCTGGCGAACGACTTGGAACGACAAGACCGCGTACAGCATTGGTTATGCGACGGTCCAACCGCACATCATCCGGCTGTACCGGAGCAAGGACGGCCGCACCTTCGAAACGCTCATCGAAGACATGAAGGTGCCGGGCTACCCGAACGAAACCGCCATGATTTTTCGCGAGGACGGCAGCGCGCTGTGCCTGCTCCGCCGTGACCCGGACACCGGCATGCTCGGCGAAGCGAAGCCGCCTCACACGCATTGGACCTGGAAAGACCTGGGCGTCCGCCTCGGGGGCCCGTTGATGATCGAGCTGCCCGACGGCCGGCTGATTGCGACCGTCAGGCTGTACGACAAGCCGGTGCGTACCAGCGTCTGCTGGATCGACGCGGCCAACGGCAAGCTCACCGAAGCGCTCAAGCTCCCTTCCGGTGGCGACACGAGCTACGCCGGCATGGTGATGCACGAGGGCGTCCTGTGGATCAGTTACTACGCCAGTCACGAAGGCAAGACCGCGATCTATCTGGCGAAGGTGAAAGTGGGGTCATCGACGTGAACGCACCGGTTCAACCGTTACGCTCATGTTGACGGTTCTTTCTTCCGCCATGCAACGTCGGTCACACCCGCGAGCTGATTCGCACGCCGGGCCAGCGCGAAGAGCAGGTCGCTTAGGCGATTGAGATAGATGATGATCGCGCCGATGCCGGCGGCGCCATGCGAGAGCTTCACGCAGCGGCGCTCGGTTCGCCGGCAGATCGTGCGCGCCAGGTGCAGGCGCGCCGCAAGCTCGGCACCGCCCGGGAGGACGAACTGCCGCATCGCGGGGAGCGGCTCGCAAGTCAGGTCGATAAAGTGTTCCAGTTCCGATGAATCCTCTGGCGCGATGCGGTAGATGTGAGCGGGATCGCTCCCGTCTTCGGAGCGAGGCGTCGCGAGGTCCGCGCCGACATCGAACAAGCGGTTCTGCACGACATCGAGCACCGCCGAGATTTCTTCAAAGGTACACGCCGTCCGGGCCACGCCGATGGCGCTGTTGAGTTCGTCCACGTCGCCGTAGGCCTCGACCCGGGCATCGTCCTTGCTCACTTGGGCATTGCCGAAGAGCCGGGTGGTGCCGTCATCGCCGATGCGGGTGTAGAGCTTCATGAGCGGATGATACAGCCGGTTTTTTCCGCGCACGGGAAAGACCAAAGACAAAAGGACCAATGACCAATGACCAATGCAAAATGATGACCAATGGTCAATTTGCAATTGCCCTTTCACCCGTCAACTGCTCCCCGCGCGGCACCCTCC
>Ga0163150_10002784_pt1 | contig 25955 bp, 29 predicted proteins | sample OliLakLV19P2IB_FD_148628 | JGI IMG/M metagenome (GOLD analysis project Ga0163150, IMG submission 148628) | Freshwater microbial mat bacterial communities from Lake Vanda, McMurdo Dry Valleys, Antarctica - Oligotrophic Lake LV.19.P2.IB | ecosystem: Environmental > Aquatic > Freshwater > Lake >...
AATCAGGTGTGACAATTTACCCATGGCGAATTGACCGTATAGCTGGGATAGAGTCGATTGATCCCCACCATCAGCGTTGACAATCAAAGTGTATGGATAATCCGCAGTTAGCCTGATACTCTCCAAGGTTTGCAAAAGCTGTTGAGGCCTCTTATACCCCAGCACACAGAGGGAAGCATGCTTAATCATCATTTACCTTTCTATAAAGCCCACTAAAAGCAGGTTGTTTCCGCCAGCCATAAGTTAAACCGTCCGTTTTATAGTCCAGGTACCAAACAGTTTCAAAGCCATCCTTAAGGTAATAGTTGAGATAGTCCGGGTTAATATTGTGGACATGGGCTGGATGAGGGTGGGTAAGAGCGTTGTTTTGCGCGTGGAGGTGGGCAAAGAAAGCCCCCCGTTTCATAAAGGTTGAAAGCGCACCTAAGAAAAGCTCAGGATCTTCAAAATGGTCCATGGCGTTTGTCACAATAATTAAATCAGCATCTGACAACCTCTCTTCTAAACTCTCAGCCCGGTCAGACAAATAGTTGGTACAGGGATAGTACTTTGAATATTCATACACCAACGGGTCAAACCTAAGGATCTCTTTGGCATTGAGCAAAGAAGAAACGCCGCCTAAAGGCCCTGCCCCTATATCAAAGACTATCATATCTGAAGTATCTAAATGGTCAAGTCCCATCTGTTTTTTTAAAAGGGGATAGCGGATGGATTCACGCTGGGCTTTCTCCCTTCTTTCTTTTTCGTTAGGGATAAGCCATGTGGCTGCTTCTTTTTTTTGGATCTGGTTAAATGTCTTCATATCTTTTTACTTCAGTATAGGGCAACTCCCCCCCAGGCTTGTTTGGGATTAACTCGGCAGTAATATTTTCTCCGTTTAGGGGATCAGCCTCCAGCTTTTTTAAATGCCAATGGCCTTTTAAATACCCATGGGGGTCAATGTTCCCCTCATTGTCAGGTACCAGAAAGAAACTAAAAGTCCCTTCGATAAAGTGCAGCTTATGGTCTGGGTGGATGTAGAAAGCCGGAGTTCCGGCCTTGGGTACCTCGATATGGATATACCCGTCAGGCTTTAACACCCTGTGTGCCTCTTCCATAGCATGGAACAACTCATGGGAGTAGAAGTGTTCAAATAGATGGATACTTTTGATATAGTCCACCGAGTTATCCTCAAACGGCCAGATTTCTTTACCTACGTTCAGAACATAATCCACTCTCTTAAAGGGGCGGATGTCCAATCCATACCACTTCTCTTTCTCATTATCCTCAGGTTTTCTCATACCCGAGCCTAAATCTATACAAATATTCATAACTCAGAGATAGTTTGTCTGGTATTCATAATAGTCCTCCAAATGCCCCCAATCTTTCCCCTTGTTGGCTACAATTGATTTCTTTTTTTCATAAAGCAGTGATTCATTGGCATCCCCGATGGCTTTTTGGGGTGGACGGTTATGGTATTGGTGAAAAATCCTCAGCTCATCCAACACACTATGCTTAACCCCGTTTAACCCTAGCCTATACATCAAATCATTATCATCATTCCCCCACAGAACAAACCGTTCATCCCAACCGCCTACCTTCAGCAATTCCTTTTTCAAAACCCCGGCACTAAAAGGAGCTTGGGAATGGTAGGTGACATTTTCATTGCTAGGGATATCCCCTTCCCACCTGCCTGAGTAGAGAGTACCCGGGACAAGGAACTGTTTGGGGTCAAGCCTCAACTCACTTTCAAATACTTCGATACAAGGGTACATATGCATTACCTCAGGGTCATTTACAACAATCATCTTGTTTTGGGCTAACCTTAACCCAATGTTTTTAGCCAGACAGCCCCCCTTATAGTTTCCCTCAAACATCTGGACATACTGGAAAGGGAAGTCCAGGGTGTTTAAATATGGTATCCAGTCTTCCTCATCCCCATCCGCCACAATAATAATTTCATCCTCCCTTGTAAGCTGGGTCTTTAAGGTTTCCCAAGTAAATCTAAAATAACTCAATCTGTTAAAAGAAGAGATGATAACTGACTTACGCATCAGCTATCTTTGTCCTCCTTCCTCTGGAAGTTAGCATCTCCCACCCATGAGGCTGGTGGCTCCCAGTCCAAGCCCCATTTTCTATATACTTCACCGGTCTCTTTAATGATATCTATGCCATGCTTTTCATCAATCCTTTTAACGCATTCCTGGATGAACTGAGTCCTCTCAGGAACAATCTCATGGGGTTGATGCCAGCCTAACAGGCCTTTATCCATAGAAAATACCGCCCCGCTTTCCCATAAGGTTAAGCCAAAGTCGCCATCTTCCACCCCGGATAACATGGTTTCATCATAGCCACCTGCTTTAAAGAAAAGATCCCTTGGGATCATTAGTGAACCGCCGAAACAAGCTAAGGCAAAACCTAAACCTTTGTTTAACTCATCTGGAGAATGCTCTTCAAATGACTGCCAACGTATATCTTGTGAGTAATCAGTAATGTTTTGGTACCAGAGTGGATGGTCTGTCTCAATGTCTTTGTTGACAAAATGGTAAGGCCCGATTAAAACCCGGTTGGGTTGTTGCTTCTCGCTCCAAATATCTATATACCTTTGGATCCTATCTGGAGGCAGCAGGATATCCGAATCTAAAAACAGCAGACAATCCCCGTCAGTCCGTGAAATCCTAGCCCCCAGGTTGCGGGGGATAGAGGCATTCCAAACTGTCCGGTTGTTGCGGTAGATATACTTTAAGTTTTTGGTGTTTTGGGCGATGTTTTTTAAGATAGATACACCTGTCTCATCGGTCGAGTTGTCATCCACCACAATAATCTCCACCTCTTGCTCATCCCTAATCTCCTGCCTTTGTAAACAGATCAGCGTCCTAACGATATTGTTTCTTCTGTTCCATGTGGGGACAATCACACTCAGTTTCATGCTCTAAATTCTCCTAAAATCTTCTGTGCCCTACCTGTATCCACCCAAATACTATCATATCTTTGCCTGTTTAAAGCCTCATGCTGGTGTCTACCTGGAGAACCGTGATGTAGATGCTGGATGGATGCTTGTCCGTTATACCATATCTTATACCCTAACTCCCTGGCTTTCAAACAAAAGTCGGTATCCTCCCAACCGTTGATGTAGCCTTCATCCAACCCTCCCACCTTGTCCCAAACCTCACGCTTGACCAGCATACAGGCAGCTGTCACAGCCGGAACTTCCCTGATAGTCCTGACCCTGTCATCATTGGGGATAATCCCGGGTGAGAACCCCTCTACAGGCTGTCCCAGCTCGTAAGGGACATAGGTATCAGTAAAAACCACCCCGGCGTGCTGAACCTTAGGTTCACTATCCATCAGCCAGATCAGACAGCCCACAATCCCTATGGCTGGGTCTAAATCAAAGGTTGTAAGCATCCTGGACAAGAACCCCTCAGGCACCATAGTGTCATTGTTTAAAAGTAACAGGTACTCCCCCTGAGCCAGTTTGGCAGCCTGGTTGTTAGCCTTGGCAAAGCCCAGGTTCTCTTTGTTTATCTTAATGATGCATTCGTAGGTAGACAGGTAATTGACAGTCCCATCCCTGGAGTTGTTGTCTACCACAATAATCTCGGTATCCTTCTCTCTGGAGAGGGTAGGCATCAGTTTGGCTAAATGATATAGTCCAGCGGTCATTGTAGGTATCATAATCGAGATCATTTTAAGGGACGTCAAAGTAAAGCCGCATGTCCATCAAAGGTAACATCTCCGGTTGTCCCCGGGCTTGGATATAGTCAAAGGTCAAAGAGATACAGCGCCCATTAGGAAAGATAGGGTAGAGCAGTTCTTCCAAAGTCTTTTTATCCAAAGGAATATCAGTCAAAGGCTGTTTGTACTGATAAGCAATCATACAGTCATAGGCCAGCACTCTCCTTAACCTCTTCATAACCGGCTTACCCAACTGCCTGGCCATCTGCCAATAGACATTATGGGCAAAGTATGTCCGGTCATCAGTGATCCAGCGGTAGGGGAAGACAAAGGTAACAGAAGGGTTACCCAGCCCCCCTGACTCGTCCTCCTCATCTAAAGCCGCAAAGGAAGACATATCTAAATCAGGTTCAGGTTGGGGAGCATCATCAGTATCTGTAGGGAGCGGTATGTCCAGGGTGTTGAGGTTATGGGGCTTTTCCTTCTTTGGGACATCCATATAGATATGTTATCAACATTATGATATAATGTCAACAGACATGGACAAAAAGAAAAAGGTTAATATATTTGTATATTGGTGGAGAGTATTAAGGGATAAAAGCCTATGCTGTGATGCTGATATATGGTCATGGTCATATAAGAAATTCTATTGCACAAATTGTAGTAAGCAAACTTAAACAGAAAGGAGGTGAATCACCATTTATGAAGACTTTACAAGTTACAGATGAACAGTATAAAAAGATCCAGGACATTGTCGGTAAAGAGATTGACAAAGATCAGGCAATTAAAGATTTGCAGGATTTAGTGGGTAAAGTTTATACATTCTGGTGTGCCAGATATATTTATTACGGAGAAGTACAGGCAGTTAATGCTACCTTTATTACTTTAAAAAACGCCGGGATTGTTTACGATACAGGAGAGTTAAATGCTACTGAAGCAAGTGATATGCAAGCTTTACCAAAGGGTTGTCAAATAGTCTGGGGAGCTGTAGAGAGTTTTATGTTACTGAATTGGTGAAGCTATGTTAATAATCCAGAAGTATTGGGCATGGTTAGGGAGTGGGAGTAGGAGTTGGAGTAGGAGTAGGAGTGAGAGTTGGAGTTGGAGTTGGAGTTGGAGTAGGAGTAGGAGTAGGAGTAGGAGTGGGAGTAGGAGTAGGAGTAGGAGTGGGAGAAATTAAAAATGTTAGGTATTAAAGACAAACAGGAGATTGACCACAAATTCGATTCCCAGCAATTAGATGAGACTTTAGGTAAGATAGAGCTCGTGGTATAGCTGCCAGAAACTTTGTCCAGTCTAAACTCCCACCGGGTAATCTTGTGAAAGTAGATACCTTTAAGGATAAAAAGGAGAAGTATGGCAGGTACCTGGCCAAGGTCAGTTATATTACAGAGGATCTCACTTCTTCTGTTTGTATAAATGATGAATTAATTAAAAACGGTTTAGCCAAAGAATATTATGGAAGAGCTTAAAAATGGCAACATTAAAACAAAAAGCAGCGGTTAAGAGAATCCTTGAAAATCCAGGCATAGCAATTTCGAAAGCGATGAGGGAAGTAGGTTATGATGAAAATACAGCTAGAAATCCCTCAGATCTAACGGAATCTAAAGGTTTTCAAGAGTTAATGGGCGATAGGTTGTCTGATGAAGTGTTAGTAGAAGCACACTTGTCCCTATTACAGAATAAGTATTGGGAAGCTAAGGCTAGAGGTTTAGATATGGCATATAAGGTTAGAGGTAAATACCAGTCTACAATTGTAGATAACAGCGTAAAGATTATAATTACACCATCAGAGTTAATTAAGAAGTATGATCTTCCATCCGACCCAGAGCATAGTAGCAGCTGACAATACCCAATTTAGGGTTGTTGATTGCGGCAGACAGTGGGGGAAGACCACCTTAGCTGTCTGGGAGATGACAGCTTGTGCAATGTCCAAAGGTGGGAAGAGGATAAGATTTTACGCTACCACCTTTACCCAAGCCCGAGATATCGCTTGGAGTATGCTCAAGGAGATCACCCGGGATATCTGGGCTAAACCCCCCAATGAAACCCGTTTAGAGCTGTCCGTCAGGGCTGTAGACGGTGGTATATCCGAGATTTCCCTTTCCGGCTTTGAGAGTGTTGAAACCGCTAGGGGACAGCAGTTTGACCTATTGGTACTCGATGAAGTATCCAAGATGCACAACTTCAAAAGCGGCTGGCAAGGTGCTCTACTTGGGACACTGGCCTTTAGAAGAGGTAAAGCATTATTCATCTCTACCCCATATGGTAAGAACCACTTCCATGAACTGTATCAGTTAGGACAAGGCTTAAACCCGCTATATAAGTCATGGAAGTTCCCATCCCATGAAAATCCCCACTTACCTAAAGATTATCTGTTAGGTATCCAACAGACAGTTACCCCTGACTTCTGGGCTCAGGAGTATCTAGCCGACTTCAGGCGCTTTACCGGCTTAATCTACGGTGAATTTGATATGGTTCGTCATGTCCATGCCATAGAGCATACCTTTAATGAACCCGCAGACTATCTATTTGGGTTAGACTTTGCTGTCAGGGGCTATACCGCCTCTATTGCCGGTTACATCAAAGAAGACGGACACCTATACATCCCTCCATATGCAGAGTACAAACAATCTAATGACACCGCCCTAAGCCATGGTATGAAGATCAAGGATAACTTAAGCAAGATAGCCGAGTTTAACAAGTACACAGGTTATGCCGATCCCTCAGGTTGGATAAACAACCAACAGTCTGCTGACCCTACCAGGCAGATTAAGGGACAGATGGTATGGAGCCTGGCAGATGAGTACTTAGATCAGGACTTCCCTCTAGTCCAAGCCAACAACGAGGTAGTCCCCGGCATTAACTACATCAAGCAGCTGTTTAGGGCAGATAAGATCCATATAGACCCTTCCAATACCATGCTGCTCGATGAGTTGATGCAGTACCAATGGAAACAACTACCCGAGACCCGCATAGGACTCGAGGAAGAACCTGAAGCAGTCAGGAAGGTTAACGACCACATATTAGACGGACTAAGATATATGGCATATTCCAAGCCTGAAGGTTACAAACGAGAAGAGAAAGAACAAAAGATCGCCTTCCCGATTAAGTTTGTACCCAAGATAGAGGAAGCAAGCGGGGATATAGATAACTTTGAACCACTTGATATTCCGGACATATATGATTAACCCCACTGGACTTTTAGGACTAAAGAGGATACAACTTGTACTATGGAGTCTCTTCTATATATCCTGGCCTTTCTGACTATTACCATCCTTGTCCTTTGTTTAACAGCCATAACCGGTGCACTGGTCTATTCAGTTATATATATGGTAAGGCAAGCCCGTGGTAATGATTCATGGATCCCTGCCGGTTTCATGCCCTTTAAAGGAAAGAAAGAGATACCCCAAGACGGTAGGAATGCCTATACCCCAATGGACAATGTTTCTGAGAAGATACCAATAGACCAGTTTACTCCGGACTTTAGCAAACCGATTAAGTTTAAGATAGAAGATGATGAGGACGGATCATCACTTGAGGAGAAACCATATGAAGTCTAACCCCATTTCCGGTACTATAGATAAAGCAGTACCAAAGATTAAAACCAATGTTAAGTACCATGCCCCTAAAAAGACATCAGACAAGCCCTATGCCATGAAAGATGGTCAGGGCAATAAAGCCCCTGATCTATCCAAGTTACTGGGTTGGAGGGACTTTAGTAAGGCTGCATCCCAAAGGAAGCATTGGGAATGGTTTGTAATCGACCAGTTCTTAAGGGGTAACCATTCAGTCAAGGGAGATTCCAACAATAACTCTATCATCCTGTCAAGAAAGGGGGACAGGGTAGACTACCCCTTAAACAAGATCTTCTCTACCTTCAGGGCGGTTAGAGGATATGTAACAAGGCATAAGCCAAAGGTTACGGTAGAGCCTGAGAACTCGGGTGATGAGAAAAGCGTTGATTATGCCCGTAAGTCTAACAAACTACTTGATCGTGATAACCAGTTAAACAACTTCAGGAAGATCAACAAGGAATGGGTATACTACGGCGTTAAGTACGGTGAAGGTTATAGGCAGATCGGTTATGACACAGTCAACAAGCGCTCCATCAGGTGGACAATAGATCCATTTGACTTAGGGATAGGTTCCAAGGTGGGAGAGTTTGAGGATGCCCCTTACCTGGTTAAGTCCGTTGTCAGGACAGTAGGTTACTTAAGGAACAAATTCCCTAAAGAAGCTGCTTCAATAGTACCTGATAACCAATTAGCCTTCGATGAATTTAAAAGGATGGCTTTGGAGCTGCAGTACCCCAACACTACCCCCAAGGACACGCTAGATGATAGCGAAGAGACAGCTATAGTCCATGAGTGCTGGTATAGGATGTTTGAACCCAACAGCAAGGGAGGGCTTGTTAATAAGTGCACCTTTACCGAGACTGCTACCCTAGACCATGAAGAAACCCCATATAAAGACTACCCTTTTATTGTCTACAAATCCGACATCACCCCCAATGAGGTACACGCTGAAGGACATCTAAAGCATGTGATTGCCCCCCAAAGGATGTTAAACCTTCTTAACACCCAAGTACTGGAGTATAACCACTTAACTAACAGGGGAAGATATATGATGGATAAAAACTCAGGCTTTAAGCTGATTACCACCAAAGAGGGACAGATCATCCTAAAGAATCCCGGCAAACAAGTCATCTCACTGCCAATTCCAAGCCTAAATCAGCTGATCCAATGGCAGATCCAGTTTGCCTCAGAGCAGATAGAAGACCTAGGCGGACAGCATCAAGCATCCCTAGGTGCTACACCCCCTAGGATCTCTACAGGTAATGCTATAGAAGCCCTACAGTCCGGGGATAGTAACAACATATCCGATTTAAGGGATAACTTTGAAGATGCTCTAGCTGCAGAAGCAGCCTGGATACTTAGGGTATATTCCCTGTTTGAATCAGATGGCGTAACGGTCAACTATGCTGACGAGGAGGGCACTGACAAGTCATTTAGGGCCTACGGTTCACAGGCTGTTAAGGAGTCAGGACGGGATGTACCCTCAAAGTACTTTACTGAGGAGTCAGATGATTATGTTGATGCTTATGCTGTTTTACCTGAGAACCAGGTTAAAGTCACCGTTACATCAGAGCTGGGAGAGAGTAGGCAGGCAAGGCTGCAGCTGTTGATGGATCTGGTGGATAGGGGTATGCCACTTAAGTTCTTGCTTGAAAACATTGAGTTCCCTAATGCAGGCGATGTCTTTGAAAGGATAGCTTCAGAATCAGTAGCAGACATGATGATGCAGAAGATGGCAGAGCCTCCCCAAGTTGGACCTGATGGCCAACCAATGCCTCAAGGACCTCCGGGAGCTATACCTCCTGATGGAGCGCCACCGCCTGGAGAGGGAGCACCCCCGGATGACATACTGGCGCAGCTTGAAACGCTGGCCCAAAATACAGGAGGACAATAATGGATAAGAAGAGAGCCCAGGAACTGATATCAAAGATTCAAAAGAATATTGAGAAGAAGAATACCCAACCTACAGACGAACATATCCTGACAGTTAAGTTAAGGGAGCCTAAAGAACCTGAGGCAGTAGTTAAAAAGCTGGGTGAAGTCCAAAATGCCCTGGTAAAAGCCTTTGATGAGGTCAAGGTTACCTATGAGAAGATGGATTTTAACCCCAAGGTTGAGGTGAAAGCCCCCAACGTAACCTTAAATGCCCCTGATACAGTCAAGGTTGATAAACCCGGGTGGTTAAATGAGCTAAAGCCCGAGAAAATGCCTGATTTAGGCCCCATTGCGACTACCTTAGAGAAAATATCGTCCTTTAAGCTGCCTACAGGCCCTGAAAACCCTATCCCCGTCAGGTTATCCGATGGCAAGGCGTACTACAACGCCCTGCAGGCTATGTTTGGGGGTGGAGGTTCATCCTCAAGCTCTTTCCAGCGCCTTGACGGTCAGATAGAAAAGGCCAGGCTAACAAACAGCAACTACTTAATAGTAGTTAATGCAGATGGTACGGCTATAGGTGGAGGTGGAGGTGGGTCAGGCACAGCTGCATACTCTGACTCAGGAGGGGTAGACAAAAAGGGTTTAGTAGATGCTGACAGACACGTTCAGGTAGATGTCTTAACAGCTCCCGTAACAGCCGTCACTGGTACGTTCTGGCAAGCTACTCAACCAGTTAGCGGAACGATTACAGCAAATATAGGTACGGTTGCAACTCTAGCCACTGCCGCTAACCAACTCGCAAACAACCACAATGTTGTAGTGACTTCAGCTCCCACCACAGCGGTCACAAATGCGGGCATCACTTCAATAGACGGCAAAACTCCAGCCTTGGGACAGGCTTTAGCAGCAGCATCAGTTCCTATTGTTTTAACAGCTGCTCAGGTTACGACCTTAACTCCACCAGCAGCTATAACAGGCTTTGCTACCTCAGCCAAACAGGATACTTTACTTACGGAGCTACAACTCAAAGCGGATTTAACTGAAACTCAACCAGTATCTTTAGCTTCCGTGCCTTCTCACGCTGTTACAAACGCAGGCACTTTTGCTACTCAAGCTACTTTGCAAACTGGATCAGCTGCTATTGGAAAATTAGCTGCAAATTCTGGAATTGATATTGGTGATGTGGATGTGACTTCTATTGTTGCCGGAACTGGAGCTGCTAACTTAGGTAAAGCTGAGGATGCAGCCCATGTAACTGGTGATACCGGAGTAGCTATCTTTGCAGTTAGGCAGGATACCCTAGCAGCCTTAGCCGGTACTACAGGTGACTATATTCCACTCTCCACCGACTCCTCAGGCAGGTTATATGAAATATCAAGACCAGATAATTATGCAGTTGATGATTCCGTTATGCCGGCAACTCCTAACACCTTTCCTGTTAGTGGGGAATACAGGGCTACCGCTACAACTTATGCAGATGGGGATGTAACGGTTTTACAAGCGGATGTTAACGGCAACGCTAAAATTACTCAAGCCACAGCTATAGCCGGAGAAGACTTAACCAATAATGTATTAAAGGTCGAACAGCGTTCAAGCTACACCAATTTAACAGTCGATACAGCCGTAAAATCAGCACCAGGTAGGTTGTTTGGGATCTTTGTAGCCTCTGCCTCAGCTACCCCAACTATCAAGATTTGGGATAACACTTCTGCTGCAACAACTGTCTTAATCAACACCTTTACCCCCGTTGCAGCGACTTACTACCAATTCCCAGGGGTAGAATTTGGGGTTGGACTTTATGTTGATGTAGGGGGAACAGTTGATATTACCGTATTTTATAAATAATAACTTATGCTAAGACAGGTTATACGAAACTTTGGAACGTGTTTAAAATTCAATGGTACTTCAGACGTTGTTACTGTAACTAACGTTGCTGCGCTAAGGTTAACTTCTGCATGGACAGTCGCTGCTTGGGTCAAGTTTACTTCCCGCCCTAATGGAACTGGAGTAATATCAACTGCTTATTCTGCTGGTTCTGTGATGTATGAATTGGGGTTTGGGTTCGAAGAAGGTGGAGGCGGTACTTCTAAATTAAAGGTTGGTTTTTATACTGGCGCTGCTTGGGCAATATGTGCAGATACTCTTGATATAGGATTAACTCACAAAAACCAATGGATGCACATTGCAGGTACCTGGGATGGGACTACCTTAAAATTATATAAAGATGGTACTTTAATTAATACTAACGTTCCAGGAGTAAGTGATGTTTCAAGTACTAATTCAATTTATCTTGGCAGAAGACATGATGCTGCTGGATCTGTAAACTTTTTTCCAGGTTACATTGATGACCCTATTATTATTGATACTGCTTTAACAGCAGCCCAGATAGAGACTTTATTCACCGGGGCAGTCCCTACACCAACCGGAACAGTCTCCAGATGGTTGTTTGACGAGGGATCAGGAACAACGGCTAACGATGCAGTCAGTACAAACCATGGCACCATCACAGGAGCTACCTACTCTTCGGATGTGGTAATGGTTAACCGAAGTGTATTGGGACCTGCTGTCTGTACATTTTTACAAAACACCAGTGATTTAACCACCCAAACCACTTATACTTTTGCTGCACAAAATTTAGGCACTGCTAGTGCAGAACGGTATATTATTTGTTCTATCGTTACAAGGAAGGCTGGGACGGGTGGAGCCATAAATACAGTCACTATTGGAGGAATAAGTGCAACTATTGTAGGACAGGTTACAGGAACTAGTGATGGCAATTCTATGGTGACAGGTATTGCAATAGCAGTTGTGCCTACAGGGACTACAGGTACTGTGGTGGTTACTCTAAACGTAGCCCATCTTCGTTGTGGAATAGCCCTTTACGCTGCTACCTCAGTTGGGACAGCAGCTGTGAGTGAGGTGCTTACCTCGACGGCAACAGACCCTACCGTTACCCTTGATATCCCTGCTGGTGGTTTTGCCGTTGGAGTAGCGGGTATGGGGGCTTCTACCAGTGCGACATGGACAGGTTTAACAGAAACTTATGACGATCCCTTCCAGGCTTTTTGCACTCAAAGCGGTGGAGCACTCACCTTTGCAGCTGCACAAACAAACTTAGCTATTACCTGTGACTTTGCTGGAGCAGCTGCTGCCTCGGGGGTATTTGCGTCTTGGGCTGGGAAAGTTAGGATAGCAGTCTGATGATGGTATAGTACAGGAAACATTACCATATAGAAAGAAAAGGAGAATTAAGATCTGTCTTTGACTCCATAGCTTCAAGAGAAGTTTCTAAAACTTTGCGTAACGTCAGTGCCAACTCCATAGTGAGAGGGATTTTGACGCAAAGTTTTGATCCTGAAAGCCCAGATTGCCAAAGCAGAGATAATTAAATTTATCAAACAGGTGACTAAAAGTAAGGAGGGTAATGTATCAGCTAACACGGCTAGACAAACCAAGGATACGGAGATAGAATCATTTAATATAACCTAAGGAGGTGAGTATTTTGAAAACTAATGAAAACCAAACCGACATTATAGAAGGTGAGGTAATTAAAGGCAATCAAGAGGAAGATTTTAAACAAAGGGCTAATAAATTCCAACAGGAGTTCCAGGCTTTAGGTGAGAAATACCGTTGCCAGTTAATTATCAACCCTGGTTTTAAGGCTAGGGACGATGGCACTTTTAGTGTAGTTTTGTCCCAGTCTATTGGGGAATTACCTAAAACTTGACCTATACCCAAAGATATGCTATTACTACCCTAGTCTAATTTCACAACGCGAGCCGTGCTCGTTAAAAACGACAACATAAGTGAAGGAAAGGAGACACCTATGCCTGACGACAATAATCAGGATAATAACAACGCACGTTTACAACCCAATAATGATGAAACAGGAAATACTCCAGAGAACAAGGGTAATCAAGGCCCACCTGAAGGGCATCCCAGATGGGATCAGGTCATGGAAAAGATTGACAGGCTTGAATCCACGGTAGGGGAAAAAGATACTACTATTTCGAATTTAACCGATCAAATGGATGAACTTAGAGGTAGTATTGATACCCGCCAATCTGCTACAGGTAAATTTGAGTTAACCGTAGAGGAAGAAGAAACCTTAAATAGGATAGACGAAGCTCTTCGGAAAAATAAAGGCTACATGACTAAAGACGATTATGAAAGGTCAGAAAGGCAAAAACAGTTTGCTGATTCCTTAAGGGGTCTGGCAACAGAGTTCCCTGGAGGCAATGGGCTTCCCCGGTTTAAAGCTGATGATGTGACAGTCTATGCCAAACGTAATGGTTTTGGAGAAAGTAGTTCAGCTTTAAAAGCAGCTTTCAAGGAGATGCATACAGAGGCCTTTGATGAATATAATTATAAACAAAGGCTAAATGCACCCACTCCTCCAAACAGTGAGAAACCAACTGGTGGAGATAGGGAACTACCAACGGGCAAGGAAGTAACCCCAGAGCAAATCAATAAGATGAGCGATCAGGAGTATGCTAATGCCTCCCCGGATCTCTTAAAGAGTATGAAGGATGCCGCCAGGCAAGCTGATAGGTCTTAAAACCCCTGTTTAATCATTTTTGGGCTGTAAGTGAATAACGCGTTAGAAAGAAGGTGATTTCACTTATGCCAATCGGAACAAACCATATGACCATCACTACCGGTGATGTTTTTATCCCGGAAATTTGGTCAAAAGAAACCCAAAAAGCAGTCGAACAAACATTAGTTATGGCGAATCTTGTAAAAGATTTCTCCGGTGATTTAGATGATGGAGGAGATATCCTTCATGTACCTAAAATCTCCAATTTAACAGCTAATGCTAAAGTTGCAAACACCCAGGTTACACTAAACAATCCAACCGAAACAGATTTCACTTTGACTATTAACAGACACTTTGAATCTTCTATTTTGGTTGAGGATAGGCTAAAGGCTACCGCCAAGTACAACTTACTTGAGCAATACACCTCCAAAGCTGGGTATGCAATCGGACAAAAGATTGATGGAGATCTGACAGGATTATATTCCTCACTTTCACAAACAGTTGGAAACAACACTGTGGCTGTGACAGATGCAAACATCAATCGGGCTATCCAATATCTGGATGACGCTGATGCTCCCCAAACCGACAGATACTTTATCATCAAACCAGCTGGATTATCCCAGTTAAGGCAAATTGATAAATTCTCAAGATGGGACGCATTAGGTGTAGTACCAAATCCAGCTTCAGGCGCAGGCGGACTAGCTAATTTGACTACTACAGTCAGAAGGATAGGCCCTAACGGCTTCGTGGGAACGGTTTACAACTTAGAGGTGTACATGTCTACTGCATTGACAGAAGAGGCAGGTACAGCCCCGACAGTCCACAACCTGATCTTCCAAAAGGAAGCATTTGCAAAAGCTATGTCTATGAGACCAAGGACACAATTCCAGTACAAACAGGAATACTTGGGTACTTTAGGGACAACTGATGCACTTTGGGGTTTTGGAGTCTATAGATCCACATTCGCTGTTGACTATAGAACTAAGAGTACCTAATCTATTCTAGATTGGGAGTCTTTTCTGCTTCATACCATTTTGTCCTCGGCAAGGCAGTTGCCACCCGAGAGGTATGGGGCGGAATAGATATATATATAATAACTCCGTATGAAAAGATGCTTTGATTGCAGGAAAGAGATATCAGATAAACTACTCCGGTGTGAGTCATGCGCTCAGGAATCTGTGGCTTCATTCGAGAAGGCCAGACGGCCTTTGACTGACTATGAGAGGCTAAAACTGTCATGGTACAGGAGTGAGAAGAAATGGATAGACCACATCCAAAACCGTCAGGTTATTACCGATAAACAGGGTAAAAAACATGCCGTAACTGTTGATCCCCGTGGTAATATTAGGCCAATGCCCCAACCCAAATGATAGCTTGCTGCACTCCATCCAGAGGCCTTATATACTCAAGGACTGTAGAGTCTCTCTTTGCAGGTATGGATGCCTTAAGGGAGAAGGGATTTGAAGCTAAACTCTACCTTTCCCATGACAAACCCATACCAGAATGTCATAACTACTGTATAGAAAAAGCCTTAGCGGACGGGGCGGATACCATCTTCTTTATAGAGGAGGATATGTATGTTGCCCCCGATACCTTTGTAGCTATAGCCACCCACCCAGCAGACCTAGTTACAGTCCAGTATAATGACAAGAACGGTTCCCCTTTCGGAATTATCCACAAGAACGTCCAAGGTGAGGTGCTATGGTCAGGTTTGGGTGCTACTGCCGTAAAAAGGGCTGTTTTAGAGGCCTTAGGCACGCCATACCTGTCTACTGACAGAAGGTACAAGATAGTCCGGGGTGGTAACCTTGAGGCTATAGAAAACCCGGGATCCCCTTGGAGCTATGGCGGACTGGATGTAGACTTTTATACTAGAGCCCGTGCTAAGGGCTTTAAGATAACGGTACTGGAGAACCATAGAGCCCACCACTTTAAACTGCACAAGCTGGGTGAGGAATATACCAACAACGGCTGTCACGATATACGGGAGGTATAATCCCTTGACTTTAAGGAAAGTAAGTTCAATACTAGTTGTATATGCCTCAAAATAAATTGAGCTTAAGAGAGAAGATCAAACAAAAATCCAATACTATGCAGGCACAAAGCTTTATGAAGAAATTCCATGAGATGAAAAAGAAAGGTAAATAATGGCTACACTTGGAGCAGGCAGATACAGCGTAAATACCCCCAACCCCCCCGCTGGTGACCAGGGCGAGGTACCTTTAAGGGTTAACCAGGATGGATCTTTACAAACTTCAGGTGGTGGCTCCGCCACCGCAGATGGGTCAACATTTACCCCAGGGACTACCAGCGGAACAATAGCCGAAGGTGTCTACGAATCTACACCGACCACAGTCACCGACAATAAGGCCGCGGCTATAGGGATTGACAACAAGCGGAACGTCAAAGTCACCCTGGGCACGGCGCTGGCCAAGACCATCGATTCGGTGACCGTCAGGCCAGAGGCCGCCACCTACACCAACATCACTGCCAGCACGCTCATCAGGACGGGAGCGGGTATCCTGGTCGGGATGTACGTCAACAGCACCTCCACGGGGACGATTAAATTCTGGGATAACACCTCGGCAGCCACTACAGTTATCAATAACACCATCACCCCAGCGATCGGCTGGCACAACTTGGGGAACGCTGCCTTCACGACAGGGCTCTATGCTACGATAGCCAGCACCCTCGACGTAACTATCTATTGGATCCCAACACCTTAATTACTATGTCCAGGACTACAGCAGCTCAAAGACATATAGTTAGAGACTTCGGAACGTGTGTTCGAGTTCCGGGAGGCGCCTCATCGTCTTGCTCGACACTCGCCAATGGGGTCTGGACTACGGCAAAGACCAACGTTAGCATGGGCGCATGGTTCAGGACATCTAACTACAAGACTGACAGACAGCCGATCATTTCTAATGGGTTGAGTGCGGCGAGTAATACCGGATATGCATTAATTCTTAGCGGCAACGGTACTACGGATGGATCTATCTATATCCTGAACCATAATGTTGTGTGGATAGACGCTGGCTTTAAGGTCCAAGATAGTTCTCGACATCACATTATGCTTACTGTTGATGGCTCAGGAAATGCCGTAATATATCTCGATGGCATAAGTAGATATACGGGAACTCCTCCGATCGGTAACCCCTCTGCTAACAGCAATATCGGCAATGATGGGGCTGCTAACTTCTTTGGCCTAATTGATGACGCAAGATTCTATTCCCGTCAACTCACTAGTACCGAGGTTTTAAACCTGTATTATGGAATAGAACCTTCTCCTGGACCTATCAACTGGTATAAGTTTGATGAAGGGTCTGGTGCAACAGCCAGTGATAGCGGATCATCAGCTAAAACGGCTACGATTGATGGATATACGTATTCCACAGATGTCTTCATGAAACCTAGAACTACAGCAGCACAAAGACAGGTAGTTAGAGACTTTGGGACGTGTTTGAATTTTAGCACTAGTGGGGGTACCAATGAAGTGATCAAGACAGGAATCACTGGAGTAAATTATACTGAATTTAGTGTTTCTATCTGGTTAAAGCCATTTAGACAAACAGGTAATTCTGGTTATTGTGACTTCTGGGGAATAGAAGGGGCTTCAGCAAGTAAGCTGGTATTAGAATCAAATTCAACATTCCCCAATGTATTCATCATTAGTGGTCTTGCAGGTGGTGATTCTATATCCACTTCCAAGAATATGGTATCAGATGGTCTTTGGCATAATTTAGTCTACACAGCGTCAAAATCTGGAAATAGTGCCGTTCTATATCTTGACGGAGTCTCAATAGGCACTTCAGTATGGAACCCTGCATCAGAAAATATCACAAATTTTACAGTGGCTAATCGTACTGCGACAGATGCTAGAGAGGCAAGTGGCTTTTATGATGAGGCAATCCTCTTTTCCAGAAGTCTCACAGCAGCAGAAGTAACAGGTATTTATTATGGCACTAGTATCCCAGCGGAAAGAATACTCTACTGGAAGCTCGATGAAGGTAGTGGCACTTCAGCCACAGACTCATCAGGTAACTCTAACACGGGTACCATCACAGGCGCTACCTATTCCTCAGATGTGGTAATGTTAGCAAGGACAACAGCATGATATGGCAGCTCCACAACCAGTAGCAGAAAACTACGCACAACCGGCCTTACCTACCACCAAGTCAGGGTGGGCTATTAACTGTTTAGATTACCAGATACTCACCAAGTCAGACGGATGGAACCAGAGCCAGGCAGCCCGGCTTAATGAGTTTCAGGAGGCTGTAAATGTAGGTGGCATTAACTATGTGGCTTTAGCTTTCCCCTCATGTAAAATCATGATCGGAGAATGGGGTTTTCATACAGTGACTGATTATGGAGAGGGTGTGCAGTATGGAACTTATGACCGAGTTTGCACAGCCCTTAGGAACAAAAGCTTTGTGATCGGAGTTAACTTTTGGAATCACTTAGGGCAGACTCAGTCGTCACTCTGGACAGATGCATCAGGGACTATAATCAAGGGCGGGAGGAAAGCAGTTAACGCACTAAGATTGGCATTTAACGCAGGAAACAAAACCTTTGGTTGGAGGGTTAGGATTTAATAATTATGTCTTATGTCACCCGTTCAGGTTCAGAATTCAGGCTAGATGGTAAGAAGTTTAGATTTATCGGGTTTAACTACTACCCCGGTATTATAGACCAGCCCTCACAAGCCTCAATCCAAACTTTATTTACCAATGCCCTCAAAAAGGGTGTGACAGTTTTTAGGATGTGGTGTTTTGACAGGGGAAACTTACCCACTAACTCCACAGGTAACTTTAGATATGAGTCAGGAGGAGCATTACTGCAAAGGGAGGCAACCTTTGCCCATTTAGACATGGTGCTGGATGAAGCCAGGCAACGGGGTATTAAGGTTATTTTATCTCTATCAGATAACCCAACCTATAAAACCAAGGAAAATTATGTTCGGTGGTCGGATGCGATTCACGGTACTGATTACTGGACTCCTATATCCAAGTCAGTCTCAGGGGCAGTCTTGGCTTCCAACACCATAACAGTTACCACAGCCGCAGCTCATGGATACCATGTTGGGCAAATTGTTACTACCTCAGGTGCAAACGAAGCTGACTTTAATAATGGGGCATTTATCCGGACTGTGCCTACAACCACAACCTTTACCTATGCTAAAACAGGAGCCAATGCCACAGCTACGGGAACCATGGCAGTCATCAGAAATGCTTCCTACAAGACCCAGAACTTTTACAGGGATTCCAACTGTAAGCAAATGTTTAAGGATTTTGGGACTATTTTGGCTGACCGGACAAATACCATAAACGGTAGGGTTTACAGTTCAGATGATACTATCTTTGCCGTAGAGATGGGAAATGAGCTTAGGTATGACCAGGATAATGACCCTTGGATAAACTCAACCTCTTCCCATAACTTAACCACTATGGAAACCTGGATAACTGAGATGGCCTCACACATCAAGACTAAATTCCCCAATCACCTGTGTACATTCGGGGCAATGTCGCATACCTGGCAGTGGAATGATGGTGACACCGTCTCTAACGGAACTTATTACGGAGTTGATTATGGCCGGATTTCTGCAATGACAAATATTGACTACCTGGATTTCCACCTTTACCCAAACCAGGCAGACAATGTTAATTTACAAACCTTTGGCCAGAGGTTAGGTTGGCCTAATTCAGTGTCCAAGGGTGGATTCTTAGCCCAGATTAAAGATTATATCTCTGTAGGACATGCTAACGGAAAACCTGTTGTTTGTGCCGAAACAGGGCTAGTGAGTGAAATTACAGCTTCAAGGGTGCATTATCCGCTATACCCCAGACACGACTATATGAGGCAGTTTGCCAAGGACTTTTTTGGATTTGGTGGGGATGGTATTCTCATCTGGCATGCAGCCTCAGGTGCAACATCAGGCAGTTATGATGTGGCTTTAGCTGCTACAGGCGGAGAGAATATTAACACTAATTCAAACGATACTAAACTAGTCTCAGTAATTCATCAAATGAACTACAACGCTAATGGTCAAAGAATCCCAATAGAAGCAATAAGCGGAATTGATATCTAATCCTGTTTGACTTTTAGCTCCCATTAGACTTTAATCAAGATGTATGGCTCAAGATAATCCAACCTATACAGTCTCCGATGTTATAACTGATGTTAACAATAGAACCAGGAATCCAGGACTTTCCAACTCGGTCCTGATCCCTTGGGTCTCCTATGCCTATAACAGGCTGTATAACAAGATCTTAAACGTTAACCAACAGATTAAAGAACAGCTCTTCTCAGCTTATACTACTATTCCTTTAGTCTCTGGAACCAGTGAGTACACCATTACCACCTATATGCCCCGTTATCACTCCATGATCAAGGTAGAAATGCTTTATGGAGCTACAGGAGACCAGAGGGTGACAGCCCGGAAGATCCCTTCTATCGCTTACTGGAAACTTCAAAATCAGGTCTCAACCTCATATGCTAACAAAGGTGCGCCTATGTGGTATATCTTAGGCTCTTTAATCGGTTTTATACCCACCCCTGATGGAGGTACTGCATATATCTGGTATGTTAAAAGGGGTACCCAGTTAACAGAGGTAGCGGATGCGATAGATATCCCCTACAGGTATGTTTACCCGGTTATAGATTACGTTGAAGCCAAAATTATCGCTAGGATTAATGAGGATTATTCCACAGCTGATATGCTTGAGCGTAAATTTGCCTCCCAACTTGAAGAGGTAGCCGAAATGGTTGATGGTGAGTACTCCGAGTTTGAAGGTAACTCCATAGTTGACATGGAGGGAGGGGTGGAGCTAAATCCATTCGCCGAGCCATGAATGACAAAGATAGGCCTAACACTAGTATCCCTACCAGGTTACAAATTATCCAAAAGCTTAACGATTTAAAAAAAGATAATACAATTAAGATAAAACAGGATAAAAAGGAGAAGGTCGTAACCCATATTAAGGGTGTTTTCCCTAACTTATCAGGAGCTGACCTACAGGCCATAACGGATGACTTAGAATCGTATAAGGAGCTTGAATGAAATGCTTAGGAACCCGCAGGAAAACTTTGAACATAAGTATTTTTTCACTATTAAAGACCGTGATGATGGCCAGATAATCTCCGACTATTATGCTACTAATGTAGAAAACTTAATCCTCCGCAACGCCCAACAGCCGGAACTTCGGGATGGGTTAACAGCCAGGGGTACAAGCCCGGCTAAGACTAACCTAGGATCGGATGCACTGTATAAAGCCAACGGTTTAAAGAAGTTTTTAAGGGTAGTCAACGGTGCTGCCAATACATCTAAGTTCCAATCCTCAGATGAGGGTATCACCTGGTCAGACGTTTCAGGTGGGACGCTTAGGACAACTGATGCGCTATGGAGTTTTGCCCAGGCCAACGATAACCTCTACGGTGTTAACGGCAATGATACCCCTATTAAGTTTGACGGTTCAGTCATTACCACGATAGCGGCTATTCCCCAAGGTTATTACTGTACCTGGTGGAAAAACCACTTTTGGGTCTTTAGGAATCCGACATATAAGGACAGGGTCTATTTTTCTAACCCTAATGATCCCGAGCTTTGGACAGGGTCAGACTATGTCAATGTTAATTTAGGGGATCAATCACTAGGCACCGGCATCAAAGGGACAGGCGGTTTTACGGGTAGGCTTTATTTGGGTAAGGAACGTTCAGTTTGGTACATCACTGGTACTGCGGCAGCCAATTGGGCGTTGTCTATCCTAACCTATGATCACGGCGTTGCCTCCCATGAGTCAATGATCAACGCCCAAAACGGGATGCTTTGTATAGATTTAGAGGGAAACGTCAGGAACCTATACAGGTCATCAACCGATGACCCCTTTTCCTCCCTTTTATCAAAAGATATTCCCCAAACCATTGCTGCTTTGAACAAATCATCTATTAGACTATCCTCAGCTGTCTTTTATAACAACTTTGCCCTGTTTTTTGTACCTTACGGAGTCTCTTCCGTTAATAACTACGTTTTATGCTATGACATATTGGCTAATTTAGGCAAAGGGGGGTTTACTAAATTTACTAATTGGAATGTAGCCCGGGCTACTATCTTTAATGAATCCAACAAACCCAAGCTTTTTATGCACGATTCAAGGGTAGCTAACGGCCAAACCTATGAGTGGATAGGCACCTCGGATAACGGACAGGCTATAACGGGTAGGTTTGAGACAAAGATATATGATTTTGGGGTAGCAGACCAGGAAAAACGCTTCGCCTACTCTTATGCCTTTGCCCCAGCATTGGGAAATTACACATATAACTTCTTTGCCTCAATTGACCGCTATTACTACACTTTGCTTAAAGCATTATCTTTGCTGGGTACAGGAAATAAGTTGTTAGGGTCAACTTGGACGTTAGGGACAGATAAGTTAGGATCCGGTGGTTTTGTCAAAAACCAGATTAATTTTACCGATAACGGTGGTACACCCGAGGGAACAACTGTCCAAGTTAAGCTGGAATTGGAATCATCATCAATTAAGCTTCAGGTCAGGCAATTTACTATACATTTCAGACCGTATGCATTACGCAGCAATTGACTTTAAGGCGGGATAATATAAAGATAGAACAATGGGAATCATCACAAAACCAACCACCCATGTTGACGGTACGGTTCCAACGGCAGCCCAGTTTAATGGGAACTTTGATACAATCTACAACGAGTTTAACGGTAACATCTCAAATGCTAATGTCTTAGCTGCGGCTGGACTTGCAGAATCCAAGGTAGCCTTCTCCACCTCAACTGGACATACACATAACGGGACTGACTCCAAACTTATTTCACTTCGGGCTTCATACGGAGGCTTTATTTCCGGTACCCCCGCCGTTGCAAATGACCTAGCTACTAATCCAAGGGTCAGGGTAGCTGCTACAGCTACCAGGCTATCTGCCTATGCCAGGACTGCACCTACGGGAGCAGATCTAATTATTAGGGTTTGGAACGTGACCCAAGCTGCAACCGTCACCTCAGTAACTATTACAGCCGGTACCCAGTCGGCCTCTACTACCACGATTACTAATGCAACGCTCGTGGCTGGAGATTTTCTAAGATTTGACGTAACCCAGATTGGATCTACTGTAGCTGGAGCAAACATTACAATTCAGCTGGATGCGAGTGAATAATGGCAATCTTTTTAACTTATGGTGATGGAAGGTCAGGGTCAGCCGCCGGGGTTTCCGGAACAGTTAATACTTACGCGACATGTACGGGAACTTCTGGAACTAGAACTGTTACAACTACTTTAACGGTTGCAATTGGTGATCTAATTTTTCTTTATCAAACTACAGGGACAGGGGCAACTAATTGTGAAATGCTCAAGGCTGCAACAGCTACCTCAGGAGGAGCGTTTACCTCTACTACAGCCCTAGTTAATACCTATGCTTCAGGCGCCCAAGCTATTAAAGTTCCCCAATACACTTCTGGCACTACCGGGGCTTTGTCTTGTCCGGCTTGGGACGGTTCTTCCGGAGGAATTGCGGTAGTCCTAGCAAATGGAGCGTTAACTATCGCGGCTTCAACTAGCTGGAATGCTAAGGGATTTCGGGCGGGAATAGCTGGAGGTTCACAACATACAGCCGGTACTCAAGGTGAAGGAACTTTAGGAACAGGGGCGGTTGGTACAAATGCGGCCAATGCTAATGGAGGAGGTGCCGGAACTGATACCCATGATAATTTTGAAAGTGGAGGTGGAGCAGGAGGTGGTAATGGTGTTGCTGGTAATCAGGGAATAGACAATGGTGGAGGGGAAAGAGGTCTGGGTGGACTTGTTTCGGGAAATGCTGCGTTATCTGCTTTCTCTCTGGGAGGCGGCGGGGGCGGAGGATCTGCTGCACATAATAGTAGTGCAATTGGCGGGGCTGGTGCCATTGGCGGAGGGGGCTTAATTGCTTTTGCACCCTCTCTAACAATAAGTGGAGCTAACACTTTTACTGGAAATAATGGTTCTGATGCACAAAATCCAGGTGCGGGTGGCGGAGGCGGAGGTGGAGCAGGTGGATCATGTTTGTTAGGAGGTAATTCTGTAGCTTTAGGATCTAGTTTACTGACTGCTGCTGGAGGAACTGGAGGTAATGCTTTTTCTGGAGCAACATTACCTGTTGGAGGAGCTGGAGGTAATGGTAGATTTGCAGTATTAGCTCCTGTTTCCTCAGCAGTTACAGGTACAGTCGGGATTGGTTATACTTTCACAGCAGATAACAGCTTATCTCAAGGGTCACAGGGGTATATAATATAAAGATATGGGAAATTTAGCTAATGTACTAGTTCAAAGAGGCGGTTACGGCATGCAGGACGCTTTAAACGCCGAAAATGGCCCTAGGGCAGCCCAGTTAGCCCAAGAATTCGGGGTTTCCCTTGGAGGGGCAGCAGGTGTCCCCGCCCCTTTTAACTTTGATTATGCAGGGGAGGCTACCAAAGCTTATGGCGAGCTTGGGTCATACTATGACCGGATCTTAAAAGAATCTAAGGGGGATATGAACTTAGCTTTGGCTAGACTCAAAGAGGACTACGAAACAGGCACCAGGATCCGTAAGGAAGATTTAGGCCAAAACCAGGCAGAAGCCCAAGCTTTAGACACGGAGGCACAAAGAAGGGACATACTGGAAAAACAGGGTGTTGTTGGTAACGCCTTAGATAGAGGGCTGTACCAAAAGAGTGCTTTTGAACCGGCTGCTACAGCCCAACCAGGGGGTGCAGGTTATGGTATCCCCGATACGAATATGGCCAATCTCACCGCTGCCCAGTCCTACGCCTCCCAAGGCCGGGCAAACACCAAGAACAGGCTCCTACTAAATGACACCAGGGCTGCAGATGAGTCAAGCTTGCTTTTAGGAAGGAAGAATGTTGATATTAACCAAGCCCAAACAAGGTTTGAAAGCGAACAGGAAAGGCAAAGGAGACTGGAAGCAGCCCAGTTGGCAGACACCAGGGGTCAGCGGGCTTATACCAAATGGTCCTCCTCAGTATCAATGGTTTAAAAAATGAAAAACGTATCTATAGATGAGCTCACTAAAGTACTCGAAAAGTCAGGTTTACCCTCAGGCAACGGGGCATCAATGACACAGGCTTTAACAGGGGCTAGGGATCCAATTGCTAAAACAGTTTATGGAGCAGATTCAAAGCTTCCTGCCTACCAGACAAACTATAAGAGCCAGCTTTCCCAAATAGCCTCAATGGATCAAAAACTACAGGGGGTATACGCTGACCCCTCCAGTCCATTATTTATAGAGCATCCCTTAAAAAGGGAGGGGTTTTATGCCGGGGCTGAGAATAGGGGTTATGGGGCTGCCGGTACTTTCCAAAATATGGCCAAATCCCAACAATCAGAGCTTGATAACGAGATCAATGACGCTTTGAGTGTCTATGGCGAGTTTGCCAAGCAGACCCGCACAGCTGAAAAGGAATATGAGAAAAATCAAAAGGAAATACAAAAACAGCAAAAGAAGATGAATACAAAAACAACGACAAAATCAAAAAAGACATCCTCCAAAACTAACCTTGACTTTAATACCCTCTTAGAGGAATATAACGGTACTGGCCCGGGGCCAAGTTCCGGGTTAGAAGACTTGTTTTCACAGTTTATCGGAAGGTAAATATGGATCAAACCCAACCCAAAGATATAAGAGCATTCAAAGAGTTTGTACTTAAGAAATACCCCAACCTTTCTACGGCTCAAATTAAAGCATTGGATAACTTTGTTAATGAAAGGGAGACTGAACAAGCCGTCAGGTCGGGGGTAAGGACGGTTGACCAGATTGCCACTAAATATCCGGGACTGGCAGCAAAACTTAAAAATGAAGGTTTTCAGACCAAAGAAGAGACTAAGGCCAGTCAAAAAAGCCCTTCACCTTCGGCCGGCTCTGATTTAACAGAAGGTCAGGCACAAAAACAAGGTTTAGCCAAAGCAGGGTTAAGAGCCCTAAATGTAGTTAAGGAATTGTATGAGAAAGACCCTTCACTTTTAACTAAACAAATCCAACCGGGTAAATTCCAATCAAGACAATTTGACAGTGCCCTCTTTAACACTGTTAACTCACTCTTAAGGATTCAAACAGGGGTTGCAGCCCCTGAAGGGGAAATCAGGAGGTATATGGGCAGTTTGGGACCGAACTTTGGTGATAACGAAAGTGATGTTGCTTTTAAAATTCAACAACTGGGAACGGATCTATTAGAACAGGGATATCTTAAACCAGAAGAATCCCCGGACTATCAAAAAATAGTCACGTCTTACCAAAAAAAAAATACCCAGGACTTC
>Ga0163150_10002785_pt1 | contig 25938 bp, 8 predicted proteins | sample OliLakLV19P2IB_FD_148628 | JGI IMG/M metagenome (GOLD analysis project Ga0163150, IMG submission 148628) | Freshwater microbial mat bacterial communities from Lake Vanda, McMurdo Dry Valleys, Antarctica - Oligotrophic Lake LV.19.P2.IB | ecosystem: Environmental > Aquatic > Freshwater > Lake >...
ATATCAATGACTGCCACTGCTTCTTTAAGTAAGTTTTCAGTCATTTTATTTCTTCATCAAATCAAACGCTAATTTTGCCGCGCCTAGCATCACGGCATGATCGCCAAGCTTTGCGGCGCAAACTTTCACAGGTCGCACCAAATCAGGCATCGCATAATGCCGCATTGTTTTTTCTGCTTCGGGAACAATCAACGAACCCAAGGCTTCGACAAGTCCACCGCCAAGCACAATCAGCTCGGGGCTCAAAAGATTCACGGCATTCGCCATGGATATACCAAGTACGCGCGCCTTCGCTTGAATCAATTTTTTAATTTCCAAATCCCCTGCTTTAACCGCGCGCATAAAAGCTCCACTCTTAAGATTCTTTAAATCTGTCCCGACATCTTTATACAAGTGAGGTGATTTTTGTTTGAGTAAAAGCAAGCCCGCGTCCGATGCAAGGGCAAGTCGTCCGGTCATATTTTCAAGCGTTGGACGAATCTCTTCCTCACCAAAAGGCAATTTCATAAAAGTATGCCCAATTTCCCCGGCCGCTTGTGTAAAACCACGGTAAAGTTCTCCATTCAAAATAAGCGCACCGCCCACACCCGTTCCAAGGAAAATACCCAAAACATGCTTTGCATTTTTTGCCGCTCCAAATTGCTGCTCACCATAAAGCCCTGCATTCACATCATTTTCAACAGCAACGGGGACACGCAAACTTTTTTGCAAGGCTGACTTCAAATGATATTTTTTCAAAAAAGCAAGATTCGGCGAAATCTGAATCACGCCCGATTTGGGCTCAATAATTCCTGGGCAACCGACACCCATCGAAAAAATATTTTTTGAGGTTAAATCATTTTCGAGCAACAATTCTTGAATCGTTGTATTGAGCATTTTAATAAAAACACTCAGACCACGCTGCGGCTCAACTTTAACTTTCTCCGTGGCAACAATCGAAAAATCAGACCGCAAAAGCCCCGCTAAAATCTTCGTTCCACCAATGTCGATCCCAATCAAATATTTTTTAGAAAGTGCTTTTTTCTTGTTCGCCATACAAAACCCTTTGTGTTAAAAGTGCGGTTATTCTAACGGGTAAGATTAAGAAGTGCAAAAAAGAACTACTGCACGACTCGAGAAACTCGTTGAGGATTTATCGAACGTTATAGAGATCCCAGATCATGCCTAGCGGCCTGTCCGGGATGACATGTGGTCATTTTTTCTTTGCGGTCAAACTATTTTGATAACGCTTTTGGGACTCATCAATCACTTTAAGCGCCGCGTCATAGCCCGCCCAGCCTTCGATGCCGGTTTCTTTGTATTCGAGATCTTTATAAGTCGTAAAAAAATGTTCGATTTCTTTCAGAAGATGCTGCGGCACGTCCGACAAATTATTGATATGACTCCAAAAGGGATCTTTAAGCGGAACACACAGCACTTTTTCATCCACGCCTTTTTCATCCCACATTTTAAAAACACCCACCGGCTTTGCGCGCATCACGCATCCCGGAAATGTTGGTTCCCAAACCAAAACAAGCGCATCAAGCGCATCGCCATCGAGTGCAAGCGTATCCATAATAAATCCATAATCGCTCGGATAATGCACCGATGAAAAAAGCATGCGATCAAACCGCAGCATTCCCATTTCTTTGTCGTATTCGTATTTATTACGGCAACCTTTTGGTATCTCAATCATAATGGTCAAGGCATCTTTTTCATCAAACATAAAACCCCCGCGAATTAACTGCTAAAGTCGAAAAATTAAAAATGAGTCGGAATATCACTACATAAACGACTTTAGCCGAACCAACCTTGAGATAGATCTTATTGCACCATGGGGGACAGGCACCTAGGTGCCTGTCCCCCATGGTTTATCGGACGTAGTGAGCCAGAGCGCGTTGCGGTAACCTTGAGATAAACTTTATGCGGCAGAGGAAACGGCTTTGAGCGTCGCAAAAATCTGGGCCAATTTCTGAGCCATTGTTTTTAGGAAGGAATTTGAAAACCTGTGCACAGCAACAGGACCATGTTGCTCTGTTTCAGATTCAATGGCCTGCTCCGCTAATGGACCAGATAAGGTACGCTCAATGGCACCTGAAACAAAAACGCGCGCGGTTTGCTCATCTACATTCAAGACATCATCATCATAGATCACATAAACAACATTTGCGGCACCCGCTAATTTTAGCTTCTCGGGCAATTGCTTAAAAAGATTAGCGCTGACTGTGACCATCACAGGCTCTTCAGAATTTAAAACGACTCCCGCTAAGCCAGAGCGGCTAATAATTTGGAAACGCTTTCCAAACTGACTTAACGCGCGATCAAATTTTACTTTCGCAACCCGATCCATTGTTCCCAAAATTGCGATTCTCAAAAACCGTTCAGGATTCTCCTGTAATGTGCGCACAAAAGCCGAAATTAATTCTACAGGTGGCTGATTATAAACATCCACCCATAATTCATTGATTTGTGTTTTAAGACCCAGCTCACCCAAAAGCTCATTGTCTGCCTGCACTTTCACTGAAGCACTCTCTACAAGAAGAATCACGCCCGCGCGCATATCTGCCGCAAGCGCATTTTTAGGAAATAATAAAATTTTACCAGCCAAAATCACAGCTTTCAACATTGGAGAAATATCACCGCGCGCTTCAGCCCATTTCAACAAATCAAAATCTATTCCTGTTTGAATTTCCTCACCTCCCAAAGACACTTTTCGTAATTCAGAACGCACCAGCAACAGATTTTGCATGACCTCCATAAAACTGGTCGGTGTAAAAGATTTTGCAAGAATCATAATATTTTCTTTTACGCCATTTTCATCCCGGGCTTTTTGAACTGCAGCAGCGGCAGCCTCAACCTCATCCGCGCCGGAACCACTAATAAGCACAACCGGCGGCGCATAATTTAAATCCATTAATTTAGCGAGAAGTTTGTCGCCTGACAAATTAGGCATATTGAGATCAAGTGCAAATGCGCCCGGCAAAGGCTCGCCTACTTTTTGTCGGCGTCTAATTTCATCCAGTGCGATTTGGCCGTCCTCCGCTTCCATCACTTCATATCCATTCATTTCGAGAAACATTCTGAGTAATGCCCGAATAACAGATTCATCATCAATCACATAAATTAATTTTTCATCCAAATTCACGTTGAAAGAACCTGGCCTCGTCGCGGGCTCGACAACAACCGCAATGGGTTCAATCGCAGTAACCGCCGCTATCGCTGGTTCTAGGGGCTCTGGCTTAAGAGTAAAAGCCGGATGGATTCCGGGAATCACGGCAAACTCTGCTTCTTTTTTTCCGGTCACTTTCCCAATTTGAAAAGAGGTGTGGGCATCCCATGCATCGAGCTCACGCATCACTTTGCGGATTCTTTCGAACTGTGCAACAAGCTGATGACTCTCAGTTAATTTCTTAACAACAGCGGCAAGTGTCGCGTTTGAAGAATTAAGGCCGGCGGTTTCCAAAATAAACACTATGGAATGAATCGGCGCAATGATGTCAGAGTCAAGCGGCGAACCTTCGCGTAAAGAGCGGTAAAGAGGGCTATCTCCTTTTTGGATTTTTGAAGCAATGGAACGAAGTTTTTCAATACTTTCACTCAATTGCCCCAAACTTATTGAAGGCGCTGAAGCAGATATTGGTCTGCGCACATCTCGAATAATTTCTAACAATCGTGTTTCCACATCGCCGAGATGCAATTTAAACAATTGCGCAATTTCCTCAGCTTCTCGCAAAGTTTGCTCACTTTCTTCCGGCGTTGCATCACGCACACTCGCGAAAACCCCACCCCTCATTTCGGCCCTTCGATTCGGTGTCAATGCCGCAGGCAGATCTTTGTTACCCGTCAACTCAGCTGTGTCAGGGCCGAGCTCTGCGACTGTCGGACTTAGCGCTGGCTGTGCGCTGTGCGCTGGAAGCTGTCTTACTTGCATTTCGTCTTCCGACAATCTCGAGGCTACGTGATTACGGGCTTCCGAGCGAGCCAAAAGCTTTCTAATATTTTCTAAGAAAAATTTCGGCATGCTCATGGTTACACCGTGAGGCAAAATAATTCCTTGTTTTTTTAAGTCATGGAGAACAGCCCATTTTGCGATTCGATATCTTAATCCCGGAAAAACATTAGGAAGATATTTAACTTCAGAACTCAATTGCTTCAATCTCGTCCTATCTTCTTTTGATAAAGTGCGCAGCATATCAATGGCTTTCGACCAAAATAACACGCCATCGATCAATTGCGCTTTGGCTGAATTCAACATCGTTTGCCAGTTTGTATGCACTTGAAACAATTCCGCTGTTTCACTGCCGATGGCTTCAAGAACAGCCATGATTGGAGGAACATCTTCCCTCGGGTAAAGCAAGCCTGGCAGCATGAGGGTATAGCCCGTAAATATATAGTTAAGAAATACCTTTCCCGCCGTTTGATAAACAGGGTCTTGACTTTGCAGATAACGCTCTCGCAAATTCGTTACAATTTCAATCACATACGGGCTCAAATCGGGAAACGGATGCGATCCATCAAATAAAGCTTTCTTCAAACTTCCCTTTTCTTCGTTTTCCGTACGATGCATCCAATCAACCACTGCGGTCACTTCATATTTAGCAGATATTTTCCGCATTTCGGAGCGTGGACCATAAACAGCGACCACAGTACCTTTGATGAGCTTCGCATCAAGGCCTTTGGCTGGAAAGCCTTGAATTGCGATTCCGTTGACATCAACACGCGTAACCTGGTTCGTTCGCAGTTGATGGCGCAAAAGAAACTGAGAAAGCGGTTCATCTTCTTTCACCATTTTCACCATGATGAGCCGGAGGAGTTCGCTTTTAAACGCAAAGCCAACTGCCCCGTAACTTTCGTAAAGCCGGAATATTTCTGTTGGTCTCGCGCGATATTTGCGATTATAAAAATCAAAAACCGCTTGGGGTTCGGGAATTATTTTAAAATTAGTTTTTGCTCGATTAATCTTAATTAGCATCATCAGCAAATCCAGCCTGGAATCATTTTCGTTTAACATAGAAGTGGCAATTGTACGACCAACCTCCTGGGCATTCGCATCAGGAACGAGTCGCACAAGATCGATGAGATCCTGCCGCGATTTAAGCCCAACCAACTGAACAAAAAGATCAGCTTCTTTACCGCGGACCGAATTTTCGTTCAGCCCAACAAAACGCAAGTAGTTCAGCACCGCATCTCCAAGCGTATAAATTTCATTTTGGGTGTACCCCATACCAATTAATACCGCTTCCCCGCCTTTTATTTTTTGGATCACCTGAAGAAGCCGCCCGCTTTCTAGATTTAAAGTAAACAACGCGACATCATGCCTGAGGTTTCGCTCTCCTGCGGAATAAACACCATAAACATCATTCAAGATATCTTCAACGATCCCTGAAGCATTCAAAACCCTCGTCTCGAAAGGATTTTTATCGATAGGTAATATTTTTTTACTCGGCGCTCCAGCTATATTCCGCCTGGTCCTGAGTTCGATGGCCTCGGCTTGATTGATAATAGCTTGTTTATCATCACCCTTAGCCAGCCAGGCTTTAAGCCGCGCCTTTGTCTCAACTTCTTCCAAAATTGCTTTCTTAGTTTCAATGCCCACCGTTCCATCTATAGTCAATCTCTTCTTCTTTTGAAAATCAATAATGGCCGCTGCAGTTTGACCTCCAAAAAGACCATCAACCGTTACTGGATATCCTAAATAACGAAGTGCTTGTTGAATCTCTTTATTGTTTTGCTCCATCTGCGCGAGAGACATTTGTTTTTGTTGAATTTCTTTGCTGCCTTGTTCAACCCGCGCTGAAGTCGTTTGCTTGCCTTGAGTGGGAACATTTTGACCCTGAACCGCAAGCGCTGTAATAGTAAAAATTCCAGCGAGTGCAACTTTCAGCGAAACAATCAAACCGTTTCGCATTTCGGAACGGAAAAGATCGAAACCTGTTTCATCTTGAGGAGCGGGAAGATGAATAGACTTACCTTCCCAGGCATTTATAAACAAGTCCAGCATGAAACCACTTCCAAAAAACCAACTGGCCGCTGCAATTGTGCTTACAACAGCGACGACTGGCACAAAGCCTAAAGCCGTGATCATCGGTAAGAAATAAACTAACGCCGCGGCAAGCGCGAACGCCGCGCCGCCGATAAGTAGCGGAGTTGTTTCAGCGCGCAAAATGTTAAACAAATTTTGAAGTCGTTCTGCGATTCCTGTTTCACGCGCCTCGGAGCGTAGAATTTTTTTAGGTCTTCCGCGCTTGCCCTCCACCATTTGAGCTTCGCGGCGGACGATACGATGACCACGGATTTGATCTCTAATTTCCTGAGTGGTATATTTTCCGTCAGAATACTTTGCAATGTTTCCGGCAGTGCGCGCAACACCTTTTGGCAACGCATCTCCAATCCGAATCCAATCTTGAATCAATTCATTGCGCGAATATTTCGCCGGCCGACCGACTTTCCTAACTTCTTCCAATTTGCCGCGCGCTTCGGATCGAAGACCTTTTGCCACATTAAAAAATCCTGGTTGATCTTCCGGCTTTACGAGCGACTTAAAAAGTTTAGCGCCCAACTTTTTCCATAATGTATCTGCTTTTGCACCGCGAGCATCCTGGTAAGGCACAACGAGCAGCATAAGTTCGAGTGCCGCATCTTCCGAAAGAAGCTTTTCCTGGTGGAGATTAATCAATTCGTTCTGGGCATTTTTTCCATGAGGGTTTTTAAGCTCACGTAAAAATGACTGAATCCAATAGCTTTGAACAACGCGGGTTAATATGCCTTCGGCTTTTTTTGATTCAACAGTCTGACTTACAGCGTTTTTTCCTTTAAAATATTTTAGTGGAATATTCGGCTCAGGTAAAAGTCGGGAAATAACCGCTTCTTTGCCTTGAGGGGAAACTGTCAAATATTTTCGAATATCCAGTGGCTCTAAGGGAGTCTCTTGAAGAGCCTTGGGATCGCTCAGAAAAATGACTGCGTTTTCAAAATCGCCGTCTGAAGCCAGGCTTAATGCCAAAATCCATCGCTGCTCATCTTCAGTCAATGCTTTTGATATAGACAATATTTCATCCGACCGCATTTCCGCCCGCTTTAAGAAAGCAGGACGGATCAGTCCTCCGTGTTCCAAAGGCTGATCGAAGTGGAACATCCGGCCAGTTTTTCTATTGTAGGCGTCCTCTACCTTTGAAAAATAGGGACCCAAAGCTTTTGAATGATTCCACCAATTTCTCTCGATGTTTGCAAGTCGTTGTTTAGCTTGTCTCGTATCTTTCATATTGATGGCTTGAATATCCGCAACAATCGATGCCGCCCAGCCTTTTTGAATTCGGCTTCGCTCTGCAACGAAGGTAGCAGTGACTTCCGGCACCAAATGTTTCTCTGCTGATCTATCCAAAAGATTGAGTAATTGCTGATAGGCACTTGGCCAGTGAGGGCCCTGTGCGTTCTTCATCGCAGAAATAAGCTTGTCTTTATTCTTCTCTCGGATTTTATCTTTTTCCGCCCGCGTTTCGGCGCGGAAAGACCGGACGCCGTCTGACGGGGAGGGGTTACGCGATTCGGCGCGTGCAAAAGCCTCGATTGTCTTTTGATATTCGTGCAAATAGATTTGGACTGATCTTCCTGACTCATCCCAATTAGCTGAAAACTTTCCTGGGAATTTATCATTCAAATTAGTAACCAGACTTTGACGTTGCTCCAAAGTTGCGATTTGGTTAATCACATCAGATAATTGCTGCGCAACTTCAAGAAGGTTGGCCCCCTGATTTTCTTGCGCTGAAAGACTTATTAACCGACTCACGATTTCAACGTTGTCATTTGATCCGGAACCATTTGTGTCAGTCCCCGTCTGCTTCGCGGCCTCCACCAAAGGACGGATTTGTCCGCGTTGTGAACCCGGCGAAAAGGACAGACCCCGTTCTCCCGCAGGGTCGCTCTCAGCTGTCGGCTCTAGGCTGTCGTCTAAATTGACTGGTTTTGAGCTATGGCTTTGACCTTTAACCTCTGACCTTTGACCTTGAAAAAGTTCTTTTGAACTTTTTCCCATCATCACTTCCCGGTAAAGATTTGATTTTTCAACTTGGGTAAGCCGTGGTGTCAGGGTTCCGTAGCTAATCTCATGTTCTCTAAACTTTTCTTTCAGTCCGTCCGTATGAAAACCACCGCTCATCAGAATGGCACGGTCGGTATTTTCAAGCTCCTTTGCCATTTTTTGATAAAACACTTCATCGCGGCGAATGGCTAGATCGTAAAAGCTAAGCGCTTCATTAAATGCCGTAAGAATTTCTTTTTGATAGTTTGAAGGCTTTGAGTTATGGTTTTGACGTTTAACCTTTACCCTTTCACCTGCCAAAAGACCATTGGGGTCAGTCCCCGTCGACTTCGTCGCCAAGGACAGACCCCTCACGCGCTCAAAAAGTTTCTGCGGCTCAAGCTCCGCTTTCCGTAAAATTGTTTTCTGCCATTCCTCACGCGATAATTCTAAACTGAGAAGTTTCCTCATTAATTCTGAATCTTTGAATAGCTGAATAAGCTTGGACTGGATTCCCGCAGGAGCCTGCCCTCGAGCGACATCGGGGGCGGGAATGACAGAAGCAGATTGCTTCGCTTCACTCGCAATGACGGGAAGCTTTTGTTCGGAAAAGTTTTGGACTTTTAAGTTATGGTTTTGACCTTTGACCTCTAACCTTTCGCCTTTTAAAAGTTGTTCGAACAACTTCTTAATCTCCCCAAACAACGCATTCGGTTCGATTTCATACTTGAGAATCAAGTACCCCGTATAAAGCGCAAAGTTCGGATAATCCGAAAATCTAAGCCCCTTCGATCCCGCTTCTTCAATCAGCTTCTCAATAAAAAAACGCGGCAGGCTTTCCATCTTTCCCGAGCTCGCACGAATCTGATTCATGTTGATATTTTGTTCGTTGAATTTCTCAAGGCCTTCGATGAGTTCTTTGCGAAGGCCTTGAGATTTGAGCCACGCAAGCATTTGTGCGCGTTCGAACTCTGCAGCTTCGCGCGTCGTCAGCCTAGAGCTCATAGCAAGGAGCTTGGAGCTATTAGCTATTGGCTTTGTGCTATCAGCTCGCGGCTGCTTCAATTTATTTTCAATATTTTGAAGCACGAGCAGCCGCGTGAGTTGCGGCCATTCAATCTGCGAGTACAAACTTCTGAGATCAAGATTGATATTCGCTTTCGCAAGCTTCGAGAGATTCTCAACAAACGGCATAAACTCTCTGTGCCCTGCTTCGAACTTCTTCCACTCGGCGAGGATCTTTCTTGTTTCGGGTGGTAAGATTTTTGTGGCGAGTTTATCAAGCTCGTTATCAAGCCCCGTGAGAAAACGTTTTGTTTCTGCGTCGCGGCTGTAAACGGCTTTTAACGCTTCGTAGTTTTTGCGGTAAAGCTCGGCTTTTTCGATGCCGATTCCGCGTGCTGCGATTACTTCGCTTTCAGCTATTGGCTCTTCGCTCTTCGCTAAATTGAAAGCCTTTGAGCTATGGTTTTGACCTTTAACCTTTAAACTTTGACCTATCAAACGCCCGTTGGGGTCAGTCCCCGTCTGCTTCGCAGCCAAGGACAGAGCCCGCTCGGACTCTTCCAGCAGAAACCAATCTGCGCCCGTGATCTGTCCGCGCCGCGCAAGCTCATCCCATAGTTTTTTGTTGGTTTCGGCGTCAGGAAATAATTTCAAATTATCAGGATTTAAGTTTTCGGAAGCGCCCTCAACAAAAATCGTTTTGAATCCGTAGTTTTTGTTGAGATAAGTCATTAGATCGCGAATCTTCTGTTGCGCTTCGTAATTCGTATGGGCATTCTGAATATGCAAAATCATTTTTGGATTCGGCCGCGCGGGCGCTTCCCAAAACTCTTCCACACTCGCAAGCTCGGCGGGAATATCAATTTGAATCAATTTCGGCGTTTCACTTTTAAACGCAATATCAAGCGACAGTCCAGACACTTGCCCAAAGCAAGTCTCTGACATCATCGCCAGCACAACCAAAACTGATGTTGATTTTCTAAACCAATGTTTCATTAGATTCCATCCATAGGTGTCAGACACCAAAGTGTCTGGCACCTATGCTCACTAAACATATGCGCATACCCGCTTCCTTAAAAAAATATAACCAATGGATTGATTAAAAGAAATTAAAAATACATTAATGCTATTTTTTGCTATAAAAAGATCAGATCCTCCCCACTTCCGGGAAGTGGGGAGGCCAATAATTATTATTTATACTTATATTTATTTCGCTTATAATCATTCTTATGCCAACGCGTAAGCCCATGCTCGAGAACTCGGTATTTCATATTTTCAACCGTTCAATTGCGCAATTTGAAATTTTTCGCGATGAAAAAGATTTTGAACGCTTCATCTGGATGATTCGTTTTTTTTCGATACCCCAAAAAAGGCTTTCGTTTTCAAAACTGCGCCGCGACTACAAAGAACACCACTGGCGTGAAAAAATACAAAGCCTCGCGGAGCTGTTTCCATCTGAAATTCAAATCATCGCTTACTGTCTTATGCCAACGCATTTTCATCTGGTGGTCTTTCAAAAAAAACCTTATGCCATTTCAAAGTTTATAAAAAAACTTCTAGCCAGCTACACGCAATACGTCAATCTCAAACGAAATCGCAAGGGACCGCTCTGGGAGGGCCGATTTAAACATGTTCTTTGCGAAACTGATGAACAACTCATCCATCTCACTCGCTATGTTCATCTCAATCCGGTCACAGCCTACCTTGAAGATAAGCCTGAAAATTGGTTCGCATCTTCATACAACGAGTATCTTGCAGAGCAACCAGACATGATCTGCAACTGGGACCCTTTTTTAAAAATAAACTCTCAGCACTACAAAGAGTTCACAGAAAATCGGGTTGAGTATCAGCGGTCTCTAGCAAAAATAAAAAATTTGATGCTGGATTAACGGATTTCCAGCCTCCCCACTTCCCGGAAGTGGGGAGGCTAACGCGTTGGTTTTTAGTGGCGCTTACGGGCTTTGCGGGATCGGCGGATGGGTCTTTTTTTGCGCGATGGTTTTTTGGTTTGCGGGGGCGTCCATTTTCGGCGCAATGTGTTTTTGGGTTCGGTTGTGTAGGGAATAAAATTGTGAAGTTTGGTGATAACGCTTTCTAATTCTGGCGTCAGCGGGGCTTCAATTTTTAACGGCGCACCGGTGACGGGATGTTCAAACGCTAAACTGGAAGCATGCAAAAAAAGCCGCTTGAGTCCCATCAATTTTTGAAGTGAACGATTCCATTTAAAATCTCCGTACAATTTATCACCCGCCACGGGATGCCCGTGAGACGCGCATTGAATACGAATTTGATGCAATTTTCCGGTAACTAATTTGACGGCAAGCAAGGTCATGCGCGAAGCTTCGAAATAGTGTTCGACGTTATAGCCCAAAATGGCATTCGCGGCCTGATCGACTTGCACACTTGCTCGGCGCATTTTGTTATGGCGCCGCACACCGATATGATCATGCCATTTGCCTTGCGGTGGAGAAACTCTTCCGCCACCGACCAGCACGCGATAAATTTTTTGCAGGGAATGTTTTTCAAAAACAAGTCGCAGCTTTGTCGCAACAGTCGCAGACTTAGCGGCCAGTAAAATTCCGGAAGCTTCTTGATCGAGTCGGTGCAAAAGCCAAATGACACCCTTGGGTGTTTCAAAAGTGCGTTGCACAAAATCATAATGCCCGAGAAAAGCCGCACGGCCGCTTTGGCCTTCGAGCTTCTTTTTTTCATTCAGCGGATTAGGATGCGAAAGCACGCCTGAGGGCTTGTTAATTAAAACAAGGTGGTCGTCTTCGTAGATGATTGGGAATTCGGTATAGACGGGATGAGTCATGGAAGTATCTTAGCAGAGGTTTAAGGTTAAATCTAAAAAGTAAAAACCATAACTTAAAACCTTCCAACTGTTCAAACAGCTTTGGGCTTCAGGCTATGGTTTTTACTTTTTAGATTTAACCTTTGAGCTAACTTCTAGCGTCAGTTTCTCTTGCGTGCGTTTTCATCGAGATAACGCTTACGCAGACGAATATTCTTCGGCGTAATTTCAACCAACTCGTCGTCATCGATAAATTCAAGCGCGAAATCAAGCGTCATTTCACGAGGCGGAATCAACTGAATCGCTTCGTCGGCACCTGAAGAACGCATATTTGAAAGCTTCTTTTCACGATTTGCATTTACAACAAGGTCATTGCCCTTATTGTTTACGCCAACAATCATGCCGGTATAAAGGTCACAACCGACGTGCACAAAAATTTCACCGCGTTCTTGCAATCCCCAAAGTCCGTAAGCAACAGCTTTTGAGTTATTCTGAGAAATCAAAACCGCTACTTTGCGTTTTTCAATTTCACCGCGAAAAGGTTCATAGTCGTGAAAAATTTGATTCAAAACTGCTGTGCCGCGAGTCAGCTGCAAAAGCTCACTACGCAAACCAATCAAGGCACGCGAAGGAATCAAATACTCAAGACGCACGGTTCCAACCGCACTATTGATCATGACTTTTAAATCAGCTTTGCGGCTACCAAGGCGCTCAATCACAGTCCCCTGAAATTCAGGGTCAACTTCGATCACAAGCTCTTCGATCGGCTCATGCTTGACGCCATCGACGTCTTTAAAAATAACCTGCGGGCGCGAAACTTCAACCTCATAACCTTCGCGACGCATCATTTCAATCAAGATCGCCAAATGCAATTCACCACGGCCTGAGACCTTGAAACGATCTTCATTTTGAACAGGCTCAACTTTAATACCGACGTTAATTTTTGCTTCATGCTCAAGGCGTTCGCGAATATGGCGTGAGGTTAAAAATTTTCCGCCATCTTTTCCGGCAAGCGGACTTGTGTTGTGTGAAAAATACATCGAAATCGTCGGCTCATCGATGTGAATCGCTGGTAACGCTTCGGGCTTATCAGGCGAAGTCAGAGTGTCGGCAACACGCACGTCACCGGCTCCGGCAATATGCACGATATCTCCGGCAAGCGCTTCATCAACTTCAACTTTAGGAAGACCTTTATGTTTTAAAATCTTGGTCACTTTACCACGCTCAGGATCACCACCGGCGCGCTTGACAAGCATAATCGGATCACCGACTTTAATGCGTCCTGTCGCAACGCGACCAATCGCAACGTGCCCAACATACGGATCATAAGCAAGCATGGTCACAAGCATTTGAAACGGCGCCTCAATGTCTGCAACTGGCGGAAGGACGCGGTGCATGATCGTTTCAAGCAACGGTGTAATGTCTTTGTTTTCGTCATCGAGATTAATTTTTGCCCAACCTTCTTTTCCCGAAGCATAGACAATTGGGAAATCAAGCTGTTCTTCTGTTGCGTTCAATTCGCAAAAAAGATCAAACGCCATATTTTCAACTTCTTTAGGACGTGCATTCGGACGATCCACTTTATTCACAACAAGGATCGGTTTCAAATGAAGCTCGAGCGATTTACGGAGAACAAATTTGGTTTGCGGCATCGGTCCATCGAGCGCATCCACGAGGAGAAGCACACCATCCACCATGCGGAGAATACGTTCAACTTCGGAACCGAAGTCGGCGTGACCAGGAGTGTCAACAATGTTAAAAGTAATGCCCTTGTAAACAAGCGAAGCATTTTTTGAAAAAATGGTAATACCGCGCTCGCGTTCAAGCGGGTTAAAATCCATCACCGTTTCTTCGCCTTCTTTAAACTCATAAGCCCCACCGGCTTTGAGCAAAGCGTCAACGAGCGTCGTTTTGCCGTGGTCAACGTGCGCTACGATTGCGAAATTTCTAACATCTTGTCTTCTTTTTTGTATCGTCATAAAAATTAATTCAATCTCCTGATCCTTCTTGAAAGCTGCAATGACAGGTTTGTCATTTGAAATAAATATTCAGATTTGGGGTTTGTCGCTTACGTATTTGAGTCGTGAGAAACCAATATTGTCCCTGTCCGAAGCCGCGAATTATACAGCACCGAGCACCGAGAACCAAGAGCCAAGTTTGATGCTTTATTTTTTTTAATCTTGGTGCAAATGTTAGTTCTTGCCTCTTGGAATACGTCCGATAATAAACTATCTTCTTAGTAGAAAGCATTTGCAGTTCCTTTCGGGATTGCAGAATCCGCAAGTGCGGATTTAAATGAAAGGATGAGGCCATGAAGACGAACTTAGATACAAACCATCGTCTGATTCGGTTGATTCTAGGAGCGGTTCTTGCGGTCGTTCAATATAAACTCAATATTCATATGGGAGTTTATATTTTGGCCGGACTTCTAGGACTAACAGCGGTTTTTGGATTTTGCCCATTGACTGCTTTTTTTAAAAAAGGCTAAGGCGAGTAGCTTCAGATCGGATGAGACAGAGCTCCGAAAACGAATTTCTTTTTCGGAGCTTTTTTATTGATAAATTTTTTAAACTAACTTCTGTAAGGAATTTTTGAGAATAAGTTGGTTTGGTTTCTGGAACAATCATTCCTCCCACTCAGATGGTCTGCGACCACTCTGCAGCTCCGCTTGTAGTCGTAGACTATCTGCGCGGAGAACTCGCGGGAGGAATGATTCTTCCAAAAATTTCCGCTCTGGAGGGTGTGGGGGTTTAAAGAGGATAAAAATTGTGCACAAATTGCGCATCTCGAAATCTCCGGATAAAAACTGCCGACTTAATAATCACGCATCACTAATGAAAGTTTCCTGTTATATCTTTTCCAGGCTCGGAATATCCGCGTTTGGAAAAAAAATTTCGTTAGGAATTTTTACGTTGCCGCCAATTCCTTTTTCCATCTCTGCTTTTTGCCGAGATGGAAAAACATATATTGGGAAACTACGTTGAGGTAACGGCCTGTGGAAGAAAAGATTAACAAGAACCTTCGATGAAAGTTATTCGCACGCCCTGGTTTCTCCGTTTCAAGCCCCCCCCCAATCTAGCGAAGATAGCTCGGAAAAATAAATTCAAGATGCGAGTTCCGCAACGACGAACAAAGTGAGGAGTGAGGACTGCTCGAGCCGAGAGAATCTCTTTTTCTCCGCTCAAACCCATACTATTTATTGAATAAATCTTCTTGTGATGAGCTCAACTCGTTACAACAAGTCGAATTTCGGCAGGAAGTCTTCGGGCAAGAGTGCGGAAAACTTCTCCGCGCAACATATTGATAAGCGCGCTTTTTTTAGTTGTTCCAATCACGATGGTTTTGACACCCAAGGTTTTGGCCGCATCTGCAATCAGCTGACCCGGATTCGCACCGATTTGCCAAACGGGAACAGCAGTGATGCCCTGCTTTTCAAGTTCTGTTTGGGCGCTTGCGAAAACATGGATAGACTCAGGTGTCGGCTCGACTTCATCAAGCAGCATGGCGTTTGCAGGTGCATCGTCCACATAGGCCAAATAAACGGTATTCTCCCCTTTTGCCACGGCTCGCATCACGGCTTCTTCGATTAAAACCATATTCATGTATTTGAGCGCCACCATGGTTGACGCGGGATAAAGTGAGGCGAGCTCGCCGGCTTCCTCGACGGTTAAGACATTGACCATGCCTTCCGCTTCTTCGGAGCGCGCAGCCACCGGAACTCGTTTCGAAAGAGCACTGATCAAAAAACCACCGCCAACCACGAGCACCGCAAATAAAAGCGCTTTGGGTTTTTGAATGCAAATCGTCAACTCCACTAAAACCATCACGACCGCAGAACCGGTAATCACCAGCTTCTCCCAAAGTTTCATGGAAAGCCGCGAGTTCGTGGCGCAAAACGAAAGATTTAAACTAATCGCACCGGCTACTCCGACCGCGTAAAGTTCTGCCAAACCTAAAACATCCGACTCAAGAAGCAAAACAATGATCGGTAAAAATGCTGCGATAACAAGCGGCAGCCATGGCATACCAAAATGATTGAGTTTTGTAAAAAGCGACGGTAACTCGCGGTCTTTCGCCAGAGAAAATTGAATATTAACCAAAGCTCCGATTGCTGTATTGGCGGCGGACAGAAGCAATAAACCAAATGTCACAGCGATGAGCTGTCCGTACCATGGGCCGACATAATGTTCGGCGATTGTCCGCATCATCGCTTCGGCATGCTCGCCTGTTTCGAGACCCGGAATGGCATTCATGGCAATGCCCAATAAAAAAGTCAAAATGGAAACTTCCAAAAGAACGGGCAGAATGGCCTTGCGCGCTGTTTTTTCAACCGGGTTTTGCATAATGCCTGTCATATTCGCAACGGCCTCAACTCCCGATAAAGCGAGCACGATTCCAACAAAAGAACTCCAGCTATTCATCAAGCTGCCTTGCGGCATTGTAAGTTCAACATGAGAAAGACTCGGAACAGTAAATGCAAAAAGCACGAACGCCGTCAGAGAAGCCGCGACCGCAATAACGGCCGCAAAAATGCCTATTTTCCCGGGACCGATCCAATTGATTAAAGCAATCACAACGATTGAAACAATAGCCCAAAAATCAGCGTTGGGAACGCGCAAATAATGAAAGGCTTCGATGGCACTAATCGAGGCTGTAACGGTATAGCCCGCGACCAGCAAAAATGCGCCAATCAGAGCAAACACACGTGAGCGGCTTTTCGCAGCTGAGTAAACACCACCACCATCGGGAAAAAGGCGGCAAATCACCCCGTAAGAAAGTCCCACAGCCACGGTGAGCAACGACATGAGTCCGAGAAAAAACCAAGAGGCGTGGCCGGAAAGAGCGAAGGCGATTCCGAGCACATAAGCCTTGCTTGTGCCCCAGTCGCCGTAGAGAAGCGCGCCTGCCTGATACCACTTAAGATCGCGCGGACGGTTGACCCGCTTCAGCATTAACGCCATAAAAACAAAACTCTACTGTTTAATGGCTCTTGGAAAAATAGAAAAAAATTTATCTGAAGAAAACTTTCTTTCAAGGGCAGCTTAGCCGTTTAACGGCTTTTCTCCTTCGTGGCTTTCAGCAGGAGCGTCGCCTGACGCCGAATGAAGCGGACAGGCTGATGAGCTGAGATTGGCCGACATCAATAATAAAATAACAAGCGCGCTTAATTTGAATGACTTCATTTATCCCCCAAAAGGTAGATATCAATATATCAGAAAGTGCGAGCAAAGCAATATGCAGATAAAAATCAAATCCCGCCTGTTAATAAATATTAATGCTTTTTGCGCAGTTTTTTCGGAGACGAAGACTTCAGCTGCGAAAGGTTCATTTGACTAGGACTTCGTCAAGACTAATGGTCTACGACCACGTGAATTATGAGTTCATAATTTTAAAATCAATACTCAGTACTGTGCCAGTCACCCCTAAAATTAAGCCTGACGCGGCACTGGGACTCATTCGCCCCATTTCTGCGGGGCCAGGAGGTAAGGCATCATGCGGTTATTCAGGACAAGAATAAAATCCGCGCCGAAAACGAGATGCATCTGAACAATTTTCGTGTTTCACAGCCTCCTCAACAACTTTGCTTCATAACCACGACACTCGCGCTTCATCATTTGAGTGGTTTGTCGACCGACAACTTACCCGTGACAAATTACTCAAATGATAAAGCAATTACCGTGCCGTAATTTTAAATGGCTCTCCGCGGTTGTGCGTAAGCGCATAGCAAACAAAACAGGAGGCGGCTCCCATCCGCGGCCCCTCCATCCCCCGGGGGAAGGGGGTTGAGGGACAGAGAAAACGGATGAGAAACCTTAAATTTTATGCCGAACGTTCAACAGTCATGACAGCGTTATAAAGACGATTCACCCATTCTTTGATTTGAATCCATTGCATGCCCGGAAGTGTCAGCCGCTGCGTTTGGCCCAAAACCAAAATGTGTCCTGCTGCCATCGAAGCGGAAAGCAGCAGCATTTCATTTTCTTCGGCAGAGGCTTTTGCGAAGGCTTCAACCTGAATCACGGACGCGCCGTCAAACTCACCTTTTGTCTTTTCACGAATCCAGTTTTCTGAAGACGCCGCAGAAACTTCTATTTTGAAAATCTTCCTACGCATCGCGTGTGAAAGTTCGCGCGAGTAAGCCGCCATTTCTTCTACGGAAAGAGCTTGCGGCGTGCGCAAAACAACGCGCGCACCCTGCGGTAAAATTTTCAAATAGCGGCTGACCCACTTATGCGAATAAGGCCGTTCTAAAACGACGAGTCCGGTATCCGAAACTTCGCTGCCCAAAATTCCAGCGGCCACATCCTGAAGTTCTTTTGCCGGACGACTTAACAATACGCGTGTTTTTTCATATTCACCGTCCATGGCTAAGCCTGCACGCATTGCGTCTTGCGTCTTTAATCCCTGCTTTACCGAAACCGTATCTGCTGCGGTGCGGTTTTCTGAACGTGATTTTAAAACTTTGTCCGCAATCTCTATCGCCAAACCACGGGGATTGCCGCTATGCTTTTTACGCAGCACATCAAAACCGATAGTCGGCAAAGAATGGTTAACCGACTGGCGGCCAAAATTTTTGGCCACACCGGCACGCGCGCTCAATTCACCTACGCGCGTTGTATAGCTTCTTGAAAGCTCCGGTGCCATGCCATTATGCGCAAGCCATCCGCCCTGAGTGCGCACGTAACGGTGAAAAACAGCCTGATAAACAGCTCGGCGCAGGATGTCATCTGTTTCATAAATAAGCTCGGCCAATTCCGAAATCTGGGAAAGTTCAAAGGCTGCAACTTCATTTTGGAGCTGCTTCAAGCGCTCACGCGCTTGCTTTGCGACAGCCGTCATCTCACGCACTTTCTGAGCTTCTTCTAATTGTTTTTTTGCATTTTCTGCAGCCTGCGCATCCAAAGCTGGATCCGCAATTTCACTTTTAATGACATGAAACGGAAGTTCATCCGGTTCGGCATCAATAATCAAATGGGTTTGAGGCCGGCTGGCCGGAGCCATGCGTTGCGCGACTGAAGTAACGTCCGCACCGGATTCGGGTGAAGCGGTTGTTGCCACGCGCAAATGGCTTTGTGTTTCCCAGTGACGATGCCCCATTCCCAATATCTGCTTTAGTTTAAAAATAATTTTTTTCTTCGCATAGCTATAGCGACTCACCATGTGATGAAAACCAACCTGCATTGCGGCAATACGCCGGTTCTGAAAAAATCGTTCTTCAATGAAACCTGTTAAAAAAACATGGCGTCTTAAATACCCTTCCACGGCAATCTCGATTTCATGCTGATAACCATTCGTTACGCCTAAATCATTCATGATGGCTTCACTTAAAGAAGCGACATCCTTATTAAAATCGCCGGTTGCAAATTCATTCAGATTTTCAATTCTCCCGTGAACAACACCCTCAATATCGCGCGCGCGATTGTGCAAAGACTGAATCCGGGTCAGGGCCTGAACAAGGCGGTCGGTGGAAGCTTTGATTTCTTCGACACGCTCACCCAAATACACATTTTCTTGAGCAGAATTTTTCTCGAGTTGATTATGCTGTCCAACCGTTAGGATTTCGGGTGGCACCAATTTAAAACCCAAAGCACGTGCAACTCGGCCTATGACAGGAACGTTTCCTACAAAGTCCCAAAATGTCTGAAAAGGCAAACTCTGAATTCCCTGCGCCTGACTGCCGTAAAGTTTTGCAGATTTAAAAGCATGTCCGAGACCCACCAGCTTTGCTTCCGTGAGACCCAGAACAATCAAGCTGCCACGACGAACACGATGCGGATCTTTATACGGACCATGGTCGGCAGGGTTTGAAGCATCCACAAAAAAATCAGTAAGAAAAGTCGCCTGGGCCGTCAATTTGGTCAAATACTGTTTGATGATTTGGTTAACCTTGGGAACATCCGCAATCGTGAATGAACGCGCACCCTGACGATGCATGGTTTCGCGGCCTTGAATCAAACGAAGTGCAAATCTGAAAAAATAGGCTGAGCTGGCATAAATCACAGCGTCAAAAAAATGAACACCGAAAAGCACCAGTGGATTGCCGAGCGCAGTGGCCCAAGGCAAAAGACCCATCCAAGAGGAAGACGGAAAACTGAAAGTAACGGTTAACAATATAAAAGCTTTAATCACATACCAGGCCCAAACATTTTCAGAGATGTGCTGACTCCAGCGAGTAAAAGGCTTACGAATTTTTTGATACGTTGCAGAATCAGCGCGATCACTACCATCCAAATTATGTCCTGTAATCTCAGGCATTTTGGCATGGGTATGCTCGCGATTATGTCGTCGCAATTGTTCGAAATCAGCACTCGAAACCGACATCCGAAACGGATCACTATTTTTAAAAAGCTGACGCATATCCTGTCCGAGCCGCAGCAAAATTTCTGTAAAAGTCTGGTCGACGACTTGCTGAGAAACCGTGGTCGCTTCCGCCGGGCGCCATGCCGTGTCATTTCCGACAAAAGTACGAAAAATTCTTTTTTCAAACGGAGCATCTTTATGAAAGTTCTGAACAAGCGCACCGAGCTTCGTGTCATACTCGGGCGTAACCACAAACAGGCGATCACCGATTAATTTGCGCAAGGCAATGGTTGTATTCAGAGGTGCAAAATCCTGTCCCATATCGCCATCCGCCACAATCACAATCGTATTATTTGAAATAGTAATCATCCGTGAATTCTCACGCACAGTAATTCTTTTAATCGGTGTCTGCAGACCCGTACTTTTCAACGCTCTCAAAATTTTATTGGATGATGTCGTCGCAATGCGCAAACGTGGAAACATTTCCGATAAACGTGCCGCGAAGGGTTCGGCGGCCCAAAGATTGGTTGCCATACCTGTAATTAAAATATCAACGGGATCTTCAATGGCATTTTCACCGGCATTCATCTGAAGTTTAGTTGCCGGATCACGCCTCATTTTTTCAAAAAGCTGATTAGCAAAATCAGACACAGCATGAATGCGCAACATCAATTCCGTTTCATCAATTTCATGACCCATAAAAGCCTGCGCAAGAATTGAAGCTTCTTTCGAAGCGTACTGCGCTGCACGCCCGAAAAGTACAATTCCGGAATGGTCCTTGATCATTTTACCAATATATTTTTCAACTAAAATCTGCACCAATGCGCCAGCCGTTTGGCGATTGGTTGATTCCGCTTTCATCCAGTCTTCGCGCAAACGATCAAGTACACCTGCCATATCTTTCAAATCAGAGGCCACCATATCTTGATTTTGATAATCCAAAACCGGCAGTGGAGAGACATATTTACTTTTAAGCATGTCGATCAAGCGGAAAGATTTCTGCATTTCAGCATGCGAAAGTTCTTTTTTTGCACGCTTGTCATAAACCTTCACGACCGGAATACCGCTTTGAGGCAAAGTGATTTCAAATATTTCACCCACATCCTGTAGCAAATCCATGCGAAAAGGAATGCGGCTTCCGTCGGGCAGCGGAACTTTTAAAACCGCCGGTTCAGATGTCCAAACCATCATTTTTTGAGAGGGGTTAAATCCAATCGACAACGGCTGAGAGTCGCCGTACATGACAATTCTATTTGGATATTCAACCGAACCCGCAATAAATCCGAAAGTACCTTCGGCACTCGCAGAAAAAATCTGCACGGCGCGGTAAAGATCATTTTCAAAATAAGCCTGAACGACTTTCCGCATCATTTCAGCTGGATAATGCGGCAAACTGTCCATTAGCCTTTTGATCAAAGTTTCGCGCGATTTATCACCCGATTTTTCCCAAGCTACAAAAAACGGCCGAAACTCATTTGTTAAATTATCAAGCTGCCCCTGGGCGGGACCCTGGCCCGTCATCACAAGCTCATAATCTCCTTCACTGTTATTGATTTCGTGATAAGCAAAACGGAGAGATTCAAACAGCTTGCCCTTGGTAATTAAGTAATCAAGCATGCCAACAGATTTAGGAGAATCGCCCGCTTCAATGTTCGGAAAACCAACCACATGGTTAAGCCAAACTCCGATATCAAAGTTTTCACGCATTTTTCCGGCAATGCGATAATTATCAAAATCACCATTATGCGAAATAAAATGTCCTTTAAACATAAATGGATGAGTTTCTGTTTTTGAAGGCGCGCTGGAAGTTCCAAAACGAACATGGCGAAAATCAAAATAAACTTTCGGAGTTTTGTCTTTTTTTAAACTATTTTTGGCACCGGCATCCATTTGATTTCGTAGCACACCGCGCTTCGTATTCACTCCACGGTTTAAATCGGGAACGATTTTTCCATTCACTTCGCGCAAAACAACCGAGCCGCCGGCCTGTCCGCCTCGCACCTGCAGCACATCACCCATGCTTCTTAAAGTTGACTGCATAAAGTCAGCTGTTTCATCGCCTTGATTGACTGCCATTACGCCCAAATTTCCGCAAGCTGCGCAAGTTTCATCTTTCGGAGGACTCATAAAGTCTGAAATAAATGAAACGATTTTTGCGGCGATGGTGGCTCCAAAACTAATATAAAAAATCCAGATCGGCAGTATGCCCAAAAGCAATGTCTTGGAAAGCACCAGAAAAAAGACGACGCCAAACATCCATCCGCCCCAACGAATCCAGCGATTTGCTGTGCCTCCTTCTTCCTGCATTTCAATAAAACCGCCCGGCAAAGGCATAAAAGGAATGAAGGCGGATAATATGTCCACGGCTTTCAAATGTCCGGTCCAGTTGTTGCTTGAAAAAACTGTTTTCCACTTTCCGGTCAAAAATGCCGCAAACAAATGTCCCCATTCATTTAAAAGCGTACCTGACATCCAGCCCGAGCGATAAGCAAGAAATGCCGAACCTACCGCAATCCAAGTCGGAACATCGCCGAAATAAACTCCGGCAAGCAGCAAAAGAGAATCCATCATCCAAGGTACAATTTTATATTTTAAAATCAGATCTTCAGGTTTCTCACCCTTCGCAGGAAGAGCCGAAGTTTCAAGTTCATCCAAATGATTTTGCTTGGATACCGGCACTTCAAGGGCAGTTTCCGCTTTCCGTATTTTGGCTTCAATTGTGGCGACTAATTTTTCGAAATACGGCAGAACTTTTTTCGAATCGCTTAAAAATGGACCCGAATGAACGGCGCGGCGATCTTCAAGCGCTTTTAAAAATGCTTTCAACTGCTCAAATTCATACTTTTCAAGATCTTCAATTTTCGGCAACCCTTCAAACCAATGGACACCCGAACCATTAGAAGAAACAGTCGAACTCGGAGCAACCAACGGAACTGATGTCGCCGGTTCAAACGGTGCAATAGCATCACGCGGCATCGACGGAGCAACTTCTGCTGCGCGCTTGGGATGAACTTCTAAGTTAAGCGCATCAAGCGCTTGCGCTAAAAGGAGAGACTCGCCTTCCAATCCATGCGTAAAGCCGCGATCAAAACCGTTTCCAAATAATCCCTTAGAAGCATGTCTTAAAATAAAAATAGGTGTTTTTTTAGTTACCGGAATGTTTGTACTCTCCGGCGAAAGCTGTTCCAGCTCATTGATTATTTCACCGGCGAGTCTTTCTTCAGCTGCGGTAATCGCCTCGACCCATTGTTGCCATTCGCGGCGGGTATGAGCCAAATTGATTTTATTACGTCCCTGTTCATTTTCTTTTCTTACGCGCGTAAGCCAAACAGCTGCAATCATCTGTCCGCTCTTGTTATCACGCGTCATTTCAGCACCGCTAAAAATCAGGTCGTCTAATAAATTCCAGCTTTCTTGAGCAGGCTGATTCGCGGTCACTGCACCCAAAAGATTTTGTTGTTTCCAACGCTCAAGCGTCTTTGCGGAAAAAAGATTGATCACTGCGGCGGACTTAATACCGGCCTGCGAACTTAATTCGTAAGCGCCCAAATATTCTTCCAAAGCGATCAAAACTGCTGCCGCAGTCTCGGCATTCCAATCTTTCCACTGATTTCTAACTTCTTTGATATTAATTTTTCCCTGATTAAAACTGAAGGTAAGAGACAAGCCCGGGCTCCACAAAGTTTTTTCAGAAGCGTCGGCCATATTGAGAACTTCTGCAAAAGCTTCTAAACGTAGTTCAAGCGCACGGTAAAAGTTTTTCTGTTCGCCCAAATCGGAATCGGGTTTTCGCAATGTAACCCAAGCAAGCAGGTCATCATGACGGATTTCTGATCTTTTTGTGGTAACCAGTTTAAACCCCTTCGGCAAGACCGGCGCTGCATCGGACGGCTGTTCCTGCCATCGTAAATAAAATGCGCGGCCTTCAAATTGAATTTCGGAGGCTTCGCTGCCGGCAATCGATTCCGCTAAAGGTCCCGTCGCCACGATCAGAGAATTTTTAGCTGACGCGTTTCCGGGGAACCACGCAACCGTTGTTGCGCCGTCGCGCGAAGCCCAAGTTTGGAAAGGACTATTTGTCAACGACGCTACGGCTTTAACTCCGTCCGGCGTGAGCGAAGCTGCAGATGAGACGAGGACGTCTGAAGTCTCAAACGGGCGTCCGCGGAATGCCGCGCTTAATCCCGTTAAAATCGTACCAAGCGTTGCGGCAAAAGCCATGTCTTCACGACGAGGAGTCTGCAACTGCAAATGCGCCTGAGTTTGCAACTGTTTTTGCTCTGCTGAAAGAAAAGGTTTCATTTCCAACTTTGAAGTTTGAGTTGTCATCCGCTTTTCATAGAGGCTTTGATACTGAGCCGGATTTTCCGAACGGATTTTTGGCCGCACAACTTCATAGCTAATTCCGTGCTGTTTAAAATATTGAAGCAGGCCTGCGCTATGAAAACCGCCGATGACAAGCGCGCCCATCTTCAAACCACGGCGGCGCATTTCTTCGACATAATTTCTTGCAAGCGCTTCATCACGCTGTGCGGCAATACTGTAAAATTTTTCCGCAGCTTTAATCGTCTTTAAAAAATGGCTGATTTCGGAACCGGTGAGCAGCGTCCCGTTTAATCGCGCAACTTCAACAGGATGAAACTTAGAACGATGCGACGTAAACTGAACATAATCTTCCGCTGTCAAACTCAGTCGGACCAGCGAACCTAAAACATCTAAAACCTGCATGCGATTGATCAACTGTTTTTGAGTGGCCTGCGGACATAACTGGGCGGTGATTTCTTTTTCAAGTCGGCTTGTTTCTTCGAAAAGGCTGCGGCCGATACGTCGCGTTAAATAAGCTGTTTTCAAAGCATTCACTGACGATGGAAAGTTTTTGAGCCATTTTGGATGATTTTGCCAAAGTGCCGCTTCGAGACGAACATCAGAATCGGGCTCAACACCATCGATTAACTTCTGAATTTGACGTGCCAACCGGAGGCCAAAAACGCCCTGTGTTTTAATTTGTTTAATTTCAAGCGGCAGGGATTCAGCATGGATTTGTTCGGAAAGTTTCTGGGCCTTTAACCAAAAATCAAACGCGGGATATTCTCCGGAAACTTTTGTTTCCGTACGCATTTTCTGCAAAACCGTAATGTAATTTTTCCAAGCACTGGATTCATGCGCTTCACGGCTTACTTTCCGCAGGCGCAAATATTCTGCCGGTAAAATTTTATGCGCTTCGACATTCAATGGCTCAAGCAAGCGCTGAAGCAGCTGTAAAGTTTCTTTACGGTTGTTGACGACATCCATAAAAGCTTCGCGGTCGGCATTATAAAGAGCACGGTTTTCAATGCCCCATAATTTAAGTGACGGATAACGCGTCAGTTGCAGATATTCAGGCCCGCCAATCACAGCTTCATTTAAAAGTACGTCGGCGATCATCTTGCGCGAAGCACGGTGAGGAAAAGCGCCAAGCATCGTATAAGGCAACTCACCTGTTCCACCTTCAAGCCCGACAAAATTCAAACCCAGTTTTGAAATCCAAAAATCAAGAATTTGGGCAGCCGCTTTTTGTGCTTCAGGAAGAGCATGCGCATCTTGAATCACAAAAACATGCTGAGGTGCGGTGCCGCTAAAAGAATCTACCTTTTCCCCATTTTCTGCAGAAATAGGCGGAGGATTTTTAATCACGAAATCCGCCGTAAGAATGGGATCATTCTGATTGGAGAAAAAACCTGCGAATGTTTTTACGGCAGAATGCGGAATAAAAACTTCTGCTGCAGAAGCAGGCGCGCTCCATACTGACTCCACCCCAAAAACAGGCAGAAGTGAAAAAGCAATTACCCGAATAAATTTTTTA
>Ga0163150_10002786_pt1 | contig 25933 bp, 18 predicted proteins | sample OliLakLV19P2IB_FD_148628 | JGI IMG/M metagenome (GOLD analysis project Ga0163150, IMG submission 148628) | Freshwater microbial mat bacterial communities from Lake Vanda, McMurdo Dry Valleys, Antarctica - Oligotrophic Lake LV.19.P2.IB | ecosystem: Environmental > Aquatic > Freshwater > Lake >...
GCGCGAGCGCTAGCGGGACGCTTGAGGCGGATGCGGCCGTTGTCGAACTTCTCGACGAGAGTCCAACCCGCGCGTTGCTCTTCATCCAGGACAGCGCGAAGGAACGCGGGCTTTCTGAAGGCGCCCGTCGCCGAGCGGACGATCTTGAACTCCCAGCCTTCGGCCAGCTCTTGCGGCGTGTAACCGGTGTGGACCGCGCGGTCGAAGCGCGCGGGAGAACTCCGCAGTCGTACGGGGTTCCATGGTTTGCAGTGAAGGTTCGTCCGCAGGTCTTGCAGCGCCAGCGAGGCATGGTCCCTTAGCGGGTGCGCAGAAGCGAATGGCGGATGATCGCAGCCTGGCCGGCGGCATCCGGCTGGCGGGAGCGGCACGCGGAGTATGGACAGGATCGGGGGATGACGGGCTTGCTCATGGTGCGCGCGACTCCGAGCAAACCTGCGCTCCCGGGTCCTGAACGCCGCCAAGTCCAGCCGGGGCTATGGCTTCGGGCGGACCAGCAACACTTGATGCACGGTTGGCCCCTGAGTGCGGTTGCTCGACTTACGGCGGCTTCGGCGGTCTCGGAGCGGATCCGGGTGTGAGGTCTCGCTGGCGGTCACGACCCTGTGCTGCGCCAACCCGCACCGAAGCTCGGCCAGCTCGCTCGCGGTCCGTACGCAGCCCCTCGAACCCCGAGTGAGCAACCTGGCCCAAGTCGGGTCCCACCGCCGGGGAGCAGCCCCCTCAGGCGGGCGAGCCGACAGTCGGGCCGGGTCTTCTTTCCGCTACGTCGCCAGGCGTGCTCAGACGCCCCGAGGATCCGCTGGAGACGTCTGACCATCGCCTCCAGGACACAACCGGGCTTCCCGGTTACACGGTATCCGTGAATGGGTTACCCTTTCCCTGGTGATCGTCTCCTTCGGCGACTCGGCGACGGAGGCTCTCTTCCACGGCCGACGTGACGCCAGGACACGGCGCATCCCAGCCGACATCCGTGCCGCCACACTGCGCAAGCTCGACATGCTCAACGCCGCCAGCCAACTCGTGGACCTGCGCGTGCCCCCGGGTAACCGGCTCGAGACGCTCCGCGGCGACCGCAAGGGCTTCCACTCGATCCGTCTCAACGACCAAGGGCGGGTCGTCTTCCGCTGGACCGCGGTCGGACCCGAGCGGGTCAGCCGGATCGACTACCACTGAGGCCGAGGCTCCCATGCTGCCCAAGAACCGCGTCCCGACTCATCCCGGCGAGATTCTCTTGAACGAGTTCCTGGCCCCCCTCGGGGTCTCCCAGGTCGAGCTCGCCGCTCACATCGAAGTTTCTGTCCAGCGCGTGAACGAGCTCGTGCGTGGAAAGCGGGGGGTCACGTCGGAGACGGCATGGCTACTCTCGGGGGCCTTCGGAACGACGCCGGAGTTCTGGATCAACCTCCAGACCCAGCACGATCTCGCCAAGAGCCGGCCGATGCGGTCGGTCCGGCGGTTGGGCAAAGCGGGCTGAGTCGAGCATGCACGGTCGAAGCTTGTGACTCACAGAACGGTGTCGCCCGGCCCCGCACTTGTCCGCGCATGTCCGCTCGGGCGCCCGCGATTCGCCACGCATGCAGGCCTCGCGCATGCCCCTTGCCAGGGCGATTAGTAGGTCGATCTCTGCGATTTTCGTCAGCTGACGGAACCCCCGCCTTGTCCGTCCCTTCATTGGCGCTTCATGTGCCCGATCGATCTGGGCCCTAGCCTGCGGTCGTCCGCCGTCGCAGGAGTGCACATGCCGTCGCTCGCGCTCGCCGCCTTGCTCCTGACCCACACGCTCGACCTCCGCCTTGTCGGTCCGGCGCAGCACCTGTACGGCATCTCGACGCGCTTCGCCGGGGACGTGAACGCGGACGGCTACGGCGACGTGCTTGTCTACGGTCTCAGTCAATCGAGCGGGATGGCAGGCGTCGTGTTCGTCCAGTCCGGCGTCGATGGAGCGCGGATTCATAGGTTCGACGGCCTCGGAAACAGCCTGATCTCGGGCGTGCCGATGGATGCCGCGGGAGACGTGAACGCCGACGGCTACGACGACGTGATCGTGGGCAACGCCGGCCTGAGCATCGCGCGCGTCCATTCCGGTCGCGACGGCGGCGTGCTGTTCCAGCTCACGGGGCAGTCTCCCGGGGACGGCTTCGGCGGGTCGGTGCGCGGCACCGGCGACGTGAACGGAGACGGCCACGCCGACTGGATCATCGGGTCGATCTCGGCCAGCCCCGGCTATGCGACCGTCTTTTCTGGAGCGGACGGCTCGGTGCTCCACCACTTCGTCGGTTCGGCTCAAGGTGATCAGTTCGGGTTCTCCGCGTGCGCAATCGGCGACGTCGATGGCGACGGACACATCGATTTCGCCGTGAGGGCCGTCGGCGACGGCCGCGATGTCTACAACCCCGGATACCCGCCGTTCGTTCCGCCGTTCTGGACCGACGACGGAGCGGGCACGGTGACCGTGTACTCGGGGCTCACCGGTTCGGAGCTGTACGCGGTCCTGGGCCGCAGCGAATACGACGCCTTCGGCTATTCGATCGACGCTCTGGGCGACGTCGACAGCGACGGCTACGGCGACTTCGTCGTGGGCACGGGGTCATTCGAATTCACGGGCTTTCCAGGCCATGCCCGAGTCGTCTCGGGGCACACGGGCACGACGCTGCGCACACCCCTTCGGAACTCGACCTCCTCGTACCAGCGGGTCGAGGTCAGCGGCGCCGGGGACGTGGATCACGACGGCGTCCCCGACGTTCTCGCCGGCGCGTCCCAGTCCACCGGCGCGCCGGACGCATTCGTCTTCTCAGGGGCCAGCGGTGTGCCGTTGTTCCGGTATGCCGCCAGATCGTATCCGTCGGTCGGACGCATCACGGTCGCCGGCGGCAAGGACATCGATCAGGACGGAACGCCCGACTTCATCATCGGCGTGTTCCAGACCGCCTACGGCACCGGCTACGCGGACGTCTTCGTGTCTCCGTAGCGAGCGCCGCGCGTCACGGCGTGTGCTCGAACGAGCGTCCGCGTCGCACGAGTGGTCGGCAGCGCGTCCCCGATCCCTCGGCGGGACGGACCGAACGGGTTCGAACCCCTTCGCGCGCTCCACAGGATGCGCGATCGACGCGTGGGTTGCGCGACGGCTGGAAGGCTCGTTCGCCCTCTGACCCCGACTGGGATCAACCGGCCTGGTTCCCCGCCCGATTGGCGATCTCTTGATTGCTCGCTGACCGCGCCACAACTCTCCGCGCCATCCTCTCGTGCGACGCGCCCTTCGGCGCCCAGCGGCACGTTGCCGAGGGGCCGGCGGGCGCGTCGAGCAGGTCGACGACCAACGAGCAGGAGATCGCCGAGATGAGCAACCGCTGGATCGCAGTCTGGATCGTGAGCGCAAGTTTGATGGCGGCCGCCGCCGCCCAGGATGCCGGCGACGGAGGCGCTCCGGCCTTCCGACGGGTGGCCTCGTTCCCCGTCTTCCTGAACACGGACGTCGGCCTCGAGACGGTGGCCGAGATCGTCGCCGCGGCCGACAACGGCAACAAGCTCGTCTACACCGACAGCGCGACCGGGAAGGTCGGCTTCGTGGACATCCTGAACCCGGCCAGCCCGCAGCCGCTCGGGGCGATCGACGTCGGCGGCGAGCCGACTTCGGTGGTCGTGCGCGGTCCCCACGCGCTGGTGTGTGTCGACACCAGCGTCGATTCCGTGAACGCCTCGGGCAACCTGCTCGTGATCGACGTGCAGAGCCACGCGATCCTCCGCACGATCCCGCTGGGCGGTCAGCCCGACGCGATCGCCCTGAGCCCCGACGGCCGCTATGCCGCGATCGCGATCGAGAACCAGCGCGACGAAGACTTCGGCAACGGCGAGCCGCCGCAGGCACCGGCCGGCTTCGTCGTGATCGTGGACCTCGTCGGCGCTCCGGCGGCCTGGTCGACGCGCAACGTCAGCCTCATCGGGGTGCCGACGCTGTTCCCGAGCGATCCGGAGCCCGAGTTCGTCGACATCAACGTCTTCAACATCGCCGCGGTCACGCTGCAGGAGAACAACCACATCGTCCTGATCCGTCTGCGCGACGGCGTCATCCTGAACAGCTTCCAGGCCGGCACGGTCGACCTGACCGAGGTCGATACGGAGGAGAACAGCTTGATCGAGCAGACCTCCTCGCTGTCGGACGTCCCGCGCGAGCCCGACGCGATCGCGTGGACCTCGCCCCTCACGTTCGCCACGGCGAACGAAGGCGACCTCTTCGGAGGCAGCCGCGGGTTCACCACGTGGACGGTCCTGGGCACGACTCTCTTCGACGCTGGCAACAGCGTCGAGCACGAGGTGGCGCGCGCCGGGCATTACCCGGAGGACCGCTCCGAGAACAAGGGCGCCGAGCCCGAGGGCGTCGAGTTCGCGCGCTTCGGCCTGCACTCGTTCCTGTTCGTGGGCTGCGAGCGGTCGAACACCGTTCTCGTCTACGAGCTGGCGCCCTTCTTCGGGAACTCCCACCCGCAGCTGCGACAAGTGCTGCCCACGGGCGTCGCGCCCGAGGGCCTGCTGGCCATCCCCGAGCGCAACCTGTTCGTCGTCGCCAACGAGGCCGATGCGCGCGCGGACAAGATCCGCTCGACGATCATGATCTACCAGTACGGCGGCGCGCCGACGTACCCCACGGTCGAGTCCGAGGACCGCCCGGGAACCGATCGGCCGATCCCGTGGGGTGCGCTATCGGGGCTCGTGGCGGACGAGCACCACGAGGACCGCGTGCACGCGATCTACGACAGCTTCTACCAGAAGAGCCGCGTCTTCCGCCTGGACGTCGGCGACAGCCCGGCGCGCATCGAGGACGAGCTCGTCATCCGCGACGGGAGCAACGTCCTGCGCCAGGCGTTGGACGGGCTCAAGGCCCAACTGCCGGGCACGGACGATTTCGATCCGGCTGCGTTCGTCAACGCCGACACGACGGTCAACCTGGACCTCGAGGGCGTGGACACCGCGGTCGGCAACGGATTCTGGCTGGCCTCGGAAGGCACCGGCAACCTCGTGAACGGCGTCAGCAACCCGGCGAACCGCCCGTTCGAGGGTCCCAACCTGATCGCGCGCGTGCGCGGCAACGGGCGCATCCAGGAAGTCATCCTCCCGCCGGTCGAGCTGACGCGGAACCAGTTCCGCTTCGGCTTCGAGGGCGTGGCCGTGGTCGGCAACCACGTGTACGTCGCCTTCCAGCGGGCCTGGACCGGCGCGGGCGATCCCTCGAACCGCGCGCGCATCGGCCGCTACGCGCGCAACACGGGCACGTGGTCCTTCGCGTACTACCCGCTGGAAACGCCGACGTCACCGAACGGCGGCTGGGTCGGCTTGTCGGAGCTGACGCACCTGGGTGGCCAACGCTTCGCGGTCATCGAGCGCGACGACCAGGGTGGCCCGGATGCGCGCATCAAGCGCCTCTACGAGTTCTCCGTCGCCGGCGTGACGTTCGACGGGAACGTCCAGGGCCCGGGCTTCCCCGTGCTGCAGAAGACGCTCTCGATCGACCTTCTGACTGCGAACGCGTACGGGCCCGGCGGCGGTCCGATCCCGGAGAAGCAGGAGGGCCTCGCCGTCCTGGAAGACGGCACCGCGCTGGTGGTCAACGACAACGACGGTGTCGACGACAACAACGGTGAGACGCAGCTGATCCGGATCTGGAACCTGTTCGACTGATCCGGAGGAAGATCGACTTCGCGCGGGTCCCGAGCGGCAGGCCGGGGCCCGCTTTCGTTTCGGTGTGCGCAGAACTGCGCGCGATCCGGCCGGGCTCGACGCGCTCGATGCGCCGAGCCCGGCCGCTGTCACTGCGGCGTCACCGTGAACTGGCTGATCACCGCCGGTGTCGCGGTGGGCGTCGCCGGATCCACGCCGTAGGTCGACACCGTCAGGACGCCGGTCCCGGCGGCGATCTCGAACTCGCTCCAGCCGTACACGTGCGTCGCCACGTAGCCGCCCGTCACGAGCGTCGCGTTCACGGCCGACCCCTGCAGCCCCAGCGGCGTGTAGCCGAGTTGGGCCAGCTGACCGTCGACGAGCTGCTGGACGAAGAGGTCCTGCTGAGCCGTCGGGAGCGCCAGGTACGCCTGGTACTCCGTCAGGGTGATCAACCCGAGCTGGAATGCGAGCCCGACCACCGTCGGACCGAACGGCGCGTCGTAAGCGATGGCGCCGGTGGTGATCTCGAACGCTCCCGTGGGGATCTGCGCGCCACCCGGACCGAGCTGGTACGTCACGTCGTTCACGAGCGTCCCGTGGACGTCCGCGGCTACGAAGACCACGTTCCTGATCGCGTTCGCCGTGATGTGCGCCAGGATCTCGGTGCGCTCGGCCGCGTAACCCTCGAAGCGGTCGGAAGCGGCAACCACGCCCAGGTTCTGGATCGGCTCGGGGACGAGCACGAACTTCCACCTCACGCCCCGCTGCTCGGCCTCGAGGAGGTCGGCTTTCAGCTCGTCCACCTGCACCCGACCCAGCATCGTGCGCGTCGGGTCGAAGCTCTGGACGAGGAAATTCAGCACCGAGCCGGGGTTCGTGGGGTCCGCGGGCGGCAGGCCCTGGTCGCGGAACGAGCGCGCGTCGAGCATCAGGATCGTCGCGTCGCCGCCGTAGCGCTGCTTGCGGTACAGCTTGCGCTTGAACGCGGTGCGCGCCTCGCCCGTCGCCCCATAGGCGGAACGCAGCATGGGGTTGTACTCCGTGAACGCGCGCAAGCCGTTCCGGTACAGGTTCGTCTCGTTGATGAAGTTGCCCGTCAGGTCGAAGCGCGGGTCGCTGGAGGGGTGCGCGCCCCCGGCGAAATCGTTCGTGACCTCATGGTCGTCGATCGTGGCCCAGATCGCGCACGAGCGGCGCAGGTCGCCGAGCCCGTTCACGCCGGCGAAGGCCGAATAGACCTCGATGTGCTTCGCGCGGAACTCGATGAGCGTCGTCGCCTGCGACACACCGGGCAGCGCCGGGGACTGCACGTCGGCGTAGATCGTGTCGCCGAGGATCGCGAAGAACTCGAGGGCGCGCGCCGGGGCGTTCGACACGGACCCGAACGGCATGACGTCGCCGCGCGAGTCGCCCGACACGCCGAACCGCAGTCCGTCCACCGTGGTGGTCGTGCGCGGAGTGCGGAACGTGCCCGAGTCCGAGGTGCCGGCGGGCGTCGTCACGTCGTAGTGGTAGGTCGTGCCCGGGGAAAGCCCGCGCATGTAGCCCTTCGCCGGCAGCGTCGTGTCGCTCACGAGCACCGTGCGGACGGCCGGCGTCGCGAACGTGGGATCGTCGTCGAGCCGGAACGTCACGATGCCAGGAACGGTCGAGCGCCCCCACAGCACGGCGTACGTGGAGCCGACGTCGCCGGCGGCGACGCGCTGAGGCAGCTCGGGAACCTGGGCCTGGACGGTGACGCCCGCGCACAGGATTGCGCTGAGGGCGAGGAGTCTCGAGGACGGAGTTGTCATGGGTGGAAGTCTTGGGAGGAACCTGCGGGTGGAACGAACGCCGGAGGATGCGTGCCGCCGACCAAGCGGCATCGAAGACTCCGGCAAGCGGGCGTGAAGCGCGGCGCGCCCGTCAGCGCGGCACGTCGCGGCGGCAGAGTTCCCATTCGGAGAGGAGCTGCTCTGCGCCGGCGGCTCCGTCGTCCCACTCGGCGCCGCGACGATCGTCGACTGGCGCGTGCATCTACCCCCGGGGCCGGACGACGCGGGCGGCCGTCGCTTCTGAGCGCTGGGCTTGCGCGGGATCAGCAACACTCGATGAATGGTCGATCCGCGCTCGAGGATGCTCGACTTGCAGCGTTTTCGGCGGTCTCGAAGCGAATCCGGGTCGAGTTCGCGCGCTCCTCACCGCCCGCGTGCCTGAGCGTGTCCGCCCGCGTCCGCCCGCGTCCGCCCGCGTCTGCCCGTGTCCGCCCACTCCCGTTCGAACGCCCTGCTTTCCAGGCTGAATGTCGAGGATTCGAACCCCTTCGCCCGCTCCACATCAGCTCGCGGGAGGCGTTTGTTGCGACAGTGGCAGAGTACGCGACCCGGAATGCGACGTTCCGATTGCGGCTTCGGCGCAGCCACCACCTTGCAACTTGGTTCGCCTCACCCGGGAAACGCCCTCGATTGCGAGGTGTTCCCCGGCCAGCCGAACGGCTCCGAACAGGCCTTCGCCGGGACCTGTGATCCGACCGGCCGCGTGCTGGGTATCATGCCCCATCCCGAGCACACGGTGATACCTGGCACCACCAGTCCTGGTCGCGCGCCGCGCCTGCCGTCCTGCGTCACGAGAGCAAGGGGCCGAGCTCCTACCGGCGTCTCGTCGAGTCGTCATTCAGAGCGCTGCCAGCGCGCAACGGAACGACCGCAACCACGAGCACTGCGCGCGGCGCACACGCGCCGACCGACACCCATGCGCACATCGATCCTCGCCGCCCTCCTGCTCGTCCCCCTGGCCGTCGGCTGCAGCGAGGCGCCGGATCCGGGTATGCAGGGGCTCCTCGTCTATCACGAAATCCAGACAGACTCGGCGGGCCACATCTTGCCCTGGTTCTCCACCGATCCGGGGACGGCATACGACCATTGCATCGGGCTGGTCTGGGACTTCTGGCAGAACCTTCCCCCATGCCCCAACGGCGTCCCCTACGTCCTTCAACACATGGTGTGGAGGCCGGAGCATGACCTGCGAGGCATCGCCGGATCGCAGCCATCGATGACCCTGCACTCGTGGTCTCGGTTCTACGCCTACTCGGGGGACGAGGCGCTCAAGCAGGACATGATCCGGATTGCCGATTATGTGCTAGCGCACGGCGCCTCGGCTCCGGACTGCCTGTGGCCCAACCTCTTCTATCCCTACAACACCGTCGTGCACTCGGGAATCTACGACGGGGACATGATGGGTTTCTCGGTACCTCCCGTGCTCGACGTGCTGCAGCCGGACAAGTCGGCGTGGTTCGGCGCGGAATTGGTCGGCTTGTACAGGATGACGGGGCAGACGAAGTACCTCGATGCGGCCGTCGGGATCGCCGATACGCTCGTGGACAGTGTGATCGCGGGCGACAACGATCATTCGCCCTGGCCGTTCCGCGTGAACGCAGTGACGGGCGACATCGTGAGCCCCTACACGTCGGCTTGGACGGGCGCACTGCAGCTCTTTGACGGGTTGATCCAGCTCGGCGCGGGGCGGGTAAACGACTACGGCGATACTCGGCAGTTGGTGGTCGACTGGCTCGAGCAATTCCCGATGCAGACGAATCGGTGGGGGCCGTTCTTCGAGGACATCGGAACGTGGTCCGACACGGAGATCAACGCCGACACGCTGGCCTTGTACATCCTGGAGCATACCTCCTGGAGCCCGACCTGGAGTCAGGACGTGCGCGCCATCCTGGACTGGACGTTGAGCACCTTTGGCAACTCGCAGTGGGCCTCCTACGGTGTCACGGCGATCAACGAGCAGACGGCCTACATGGTGCCGGGCAACAGCCACACGGCGCGGCATTGGTCAGTGGAGCTCCTGTACGCGGAGAAGACTGGAGATCTCTCGCGAAAGGCCGAGGCGATTCGCGCGCTCAATTGGGCGACCTATATGGTGGATACCGACGGGAAGAATCGCTACCCGTACGATGACATCTGGCTGACCGACGGATACGGCGATTACGTCCAGCACTATCTGCGCGCCATGGCGGCCGCACCCGAGCTTTCCCGCGCCGGCGCGAGCCACATGCTCTGGAGCGCTTCGGTGGTCGAGAACGTGGTCTATGCGGTCAACAGCGTCGCCTACACGACGTTCGATCTGGAGTCTCGCGAGCTCCTGCGAATGGCTTTCGAACCTCAGACCGTCACGGCCGACGGACTCGCGCTGGCGCGCTTGACACACGACTCCGACTTGGACCTGGGTCCGGGCTGGGTCTATGACGCCGCGACGGGCGTGCTGCGCGTTCGGCATGTCGGAGCCGCCAACGTGGAGATCCTCGGGAACTGAACCAGCCGTCGCTCCGCGCGCGCCCTGGTCCCGCATCCGGATCAGAGGCCATCGAGGTCCTGGACCCTGCTCCGGATCGCCGGCTTCGAAGCGGATCCCCGTATTGTGTCTCGCTGGGGGTCACCTTCCCCCTCGCGGGGCGAAAGAACCGCACGGTTTGACCGTCTCACTCCAGGCGGAGACTTCGGTCTCGGCTCCTCCCTCGGTCTGGCCGGCGTGGGACTCGTGTGCGCGCCCGGCTACTTCTGGCGGACTCGGCCGACGGATCCGCGAGAAGATCGCGCGATCGCTGCTTTGCAAGCACGAACACCCGCGCTGGCGTGGACTCCTCTCGCGCTCGCGGGTCCTGCGGTTCGTCGAGGTCGATGAGGCACATTTCGCGGCGAACGCGCGGTGCTGGCTCGATGCGAGCGCGCGATCCAAGCAATCCGCGGAGTTCGCAATACTCTTCGCGCTCGAGCCGAAGCGGCCCGGCGGCGTCCGACGGCCCAGGCGTGGTTCCATGACCCTGCTGACGGTCCTCAGAAACGCAGCGAGGCCCTCGATCGAGGGCCTCGCCACCTTCATGCGCGCAAAGCTGGGGCGTCGCCTAGCTCTTCGCAGCCCGGAGCGACAAGAGCAGCTCCTCGGCCTCCTTCGCGGCAAATGTGCCCGCGAAGTCCTTCTGGATCTTCTTGAGATCCGCAGTCGCCTTTTCGCGTTCCTTCGTCTTCCGCGGAGGCTTGTTCCGGATGTCGCGCATGGTTTTCTGCACCTTGATCACGCGCTCGGCGTCCTTGTGGGCCTTGACGTCCGCGGCGACCTTGTCCGCGTCGGCCTTCTCGGGCAGGCCGTCGAGCGATTTGGAGAGGTCGCTCGCCGCATCCTGCGCCATCAGGAAATTGCCCTCCGCGAGAGCATCCTGCATCGCCTTGACGCGGCTCTTGACCAGCCTCTCGATCGCGTCCTTGATCGTCGGCCCTTGGTCGGCCTCGGTCAGCTTGCCCGCCGCCGCCAGCGCGTCGGCGTACTTCTGCTTCGTCAGCGCCGTGCGCGCTTCCTTGGCAGCCGCCGGCCACTCCCACATGGGCTTCGTCAGCGCGCCCACCGTGTACTTCTCGATGGTCTTCGCATCGAGGGACGCCGGGTGCCCCTCCCAGACGATCTTGCCCGTCGGGTCGATCAGGTATGCGTGCGGAATGCCGCCGACGCCGAACCAGCTCTTGAGCTTGCCGCCCTTGTCGTACGCGTAGGCGTACTTGGCGCCGTTCTTCGAGACGAAGTCTTCCGTGTCCTTCTTGCCTTCATCGGTCACGCCGATGATCGTCAGCCCCTTGTCTCCGAACTTGTCTTGCAGTTCGTTGAGGTGCGGGACGGACGCTTTGCACGGGGGTCACCAGTAGGCGAAGAACTCGATGAGGACGGTGCGGCCGAGGAAATCGTCGAACGACGCCGCCTTCGTGTTGGCGTAGCCCTCGAGTTCCACGGAAGGCAATTGACTGCCCACGCCGCCGCCGGCGAAGAGCGGGCTCGACAGCACCGCCAGCGCGAGCGCAGCGAGGACCGAGTGACGGGATCTCATGGTTTTCCTTTCGTCGCGCGCCGACTGCTGTCACAGGGCACGAGGCCGTCCATCCTAGCAACCACTCAGGATGCGAGCACGACCTGACGCGGCGGCGCGGGGATTTCGGCGCTCCAGCCGCCCCCGCGATCCGGATCGCTCAGCGGATCGCCGCCGGCGCGCTCTGCGTGAGGCGCGTTTCGCCGGCCGGGCTCGTCGTGCTGGCCTGCGCGACCAGCACGAACCCGGGCGGCAACCCGCCGGGCACCGCTGGCCGGCAACGTCCCGAACAGGTACGAGCGCAGCGGCGTCGTCAGTCGATCCTCGAAGACGCCGGGAACGTCCTCGACGACCAAGCGACGGCCGAGGCGCAGACGAGCCTGGTCGCCCGGCACGCCCAGCACCGTGTACGTCAGCGTCGTGCCCGGCGTACCCGAGCCGTCGGCGCGCAGCACCGGATCCGGCGGGACGACCTGGTTCGCCGGGCCGTCGACGAGGCCGCTGAAGACGACGTTCGAGTGCAGCAGGGTCCCACCCACGATGCTCGCCGAGAGGCCGTCGGGACCGTCGACACCGGCAGGGCAGCCACCGCCCGCCTCGCCCGGTCCACCCGCGCCGCCGGAGATCACCTCCCCGCTTCCGGTGAGCAGCACGGACCCGCCGGGCAAGCTCGTGGTCGAGGTCGCCTACGACCACATGCAGGGCAATCGGTTCCGTCACACGGCGCAGTTCCGGCGCTGGCATCGCGACAAGAAGCCGCTCGATTACACGTTCGACCAGCTCGAGGTCGTCCCGCCGCACGAGCTGGCGAAGATCTTCCGTCGCGGCCGTTGAGAGGCCGTTGAGAGGCCGTTGAGGCATCGATCCTACGGCCTCTTCGGTCCTGTTGGCGCCGCGCGGAACCGCGCAGCGCGCGAGAGCTCCGCGCCGCGAGGCGCTATCCTGCGGACATGCGTGCACGTCCTTCGGGTTTCTGCGCCCGTCGGCGGAACCTAGAGCGTCGCCGCGTGAACCGCGCGGAGGCCGCAGGCGCGGTCCGCCCCGGGACAGGTTGATGGCGCGCCGCTCGGATCGGCACGAATTCGTGAGCAGGGCCGATTGAGCGCGCCGGTCACGACGCCGCCCACCGCACGCCGAGCCTGGCTGGGCTGGCTGGCTGCGTTCCTCGCCGTCGTCGCTTCGGCGCTGGTGCGCGTCGAGACCACCCACGCGGATCCGAACTTCGCGCAAGCCCCCGCCGAGGGCCTGCTCAAGAGCGATCCCGGCCTCGCGTACTACGTCGTCGAGCGCATCCTCGACGCTCGCGGCGGCGTGCCCGACGACTTCCGGGCCGATCCGCGCATCGAGCATCCCGGCCTCGTCGACATACCGCGCCGCATGCCGGTCGGGTTGCAGTTCCTCGCGGCCTGGACGCACCTCGCCGTCTCCGAGCGCGCGCCGCTGATCGAGACGTGCCTGTGGGTCTCGTCCGTGTGCGCCAGCCTCGTGCTGCTCGGAATCTTCGGGCTCGCGCTCGAGCTCTCCGGTCGGACGCTGCACGCCGTGCTGGCCGTCGTCTGCGCCGCGGCGATGTTCGCGAACCACCGCACGATCGGGTTCGTGCTGACGGACGAGGATCTCGCGCTGCCGCTTTTCGCCGCGCATTTGTGGCTCGCCGCGCGCGCCTTCCGCGTGCGCAGCCGGGCCAGCGTGATCGCTGCGGCGCTGCTCCTCGTCGCCGCGCTCGCGAGCTGGCACGCGATGAGCTTCTTCGTCGCCCTGGAGGCCGCAGCGCTCCTGATCTGGTTCGCGGTCAGCGGCCAGAACCCGCTCCCGATCGAGCGCGCATGGCCTCTCATCGCGATCCTGGTCGCGGCCGCCGTCGGCGTTCCGCTGCTGGCCGAAGCGGGATTCGTGCTGTCCTTCCCGATGGTTGTCGTCGTCGGTCTCGGCGCAGCTTCGGCTCTGGCGCGGTGGCGCGGTGGCCCGAATGCATCGCGGCTCCTCGGCTTCTCCAGCGTCGCCGTCCTCGTCGCGGCGGCGTTCCTGCTCGGACGTGTCGTCGACACGGGCACGGAGAACCACGCGCACGTGTTCACCCTCCTCGTCAGCAAGATCCGACACCTGGGCGTGCTGCCCGAGGACCCGCGCGAGCTCTCCTTCGAGTCACGGCTCATGTGGCAGGGGCCGTTCCGGACGATGGACTTCGTCGAGATGATCCAGCAGCTCGGCGTTCCGCTGCTGGCCCTGCCGGCGCTGACGGTCGCGCTGCGCCGCGCACGAGGCGCAGACCCGCGCGTCGCGTGCGCCGTGATCCTGACGTGGATCTCGCTGCCCGCCGCGTGGCTCGTGGCGCGCACGATCGTGCTGCCCGGGATCCTCGTGCCCGCGCTCGTCGCCTGCTGGGCCGTCGGCAGCGCGCGCAGGACCTGGATCGCCGCACTCGGCGCAGGCATCCAGCTCGTGGCATTCGCGACGCAGATGCGCGATCACCAGATCATCTGGTACTGGCCCTACGAGCGGCAGGTCGAGATCTCGCGCGTCGTCCACGCGGTGAAGCTGCTCGTGCCCGCGGGCGAGTCCATCGCCGGCGATTTCATGACGTCGACGGCAGTGCTGGCCCACACGCGGCACCCGATCGTGTTCCAGCCCAAGTGGGAATCGAAGGCGAGTCGGGATCGGGTGCGCGAGTTCCTGACCACGCTCTACCAGCAGCCGCCTGCGGCGCTGCGCGATCTGCTGCTCGACGAGTACCAGAGCAAGTACCTGGTCGTCGACCGCTACACGCTGTGGACCCTGGCGCGCTACACGGCGGGATTGCCGCTCTCCACGCGCGAGCCGCCCGTGGGCACGGCGGCTCACAGCCTCTTCTCGCAGGATCCAAACGTGCTGGAATCGATCCCGGGATACCGGCTGCTGTACCGCAGCCCGGAAGACATGCGGCAGGCCCATGGCCGGCCAAGTGATTTCTACCGCCTGTACGAGCTTTCACGCTGAGTTGCGCGCGGGGTCGTCGCTCCTGACGACGCGCAGGAGAGGTCGCCGAGACGCACACGCCGGCTTCCTCCGGTGCGCGCGTCGCGGCAACGTGTCAGGGTCGGCGCGTCACGGAATGAAGGGCGAGTGTACGGGACCGATTCCCCTTCCGACCGGGCGGCCCCAGTTGGCGGCGAAGCCGTTCGAAGCGGCCCAGTTCGCATCGTGGTGGTCCCAGTTGGGGATGAAGTCGTACCCGAGCGTGAAATTCGTGGATTGCGCCGGACCGGAAAAGCGCAGGACGAACGAGCAGGGAGTTTCGCTCTCGGGCGTCGACAGCGAGCCATGCGGGGTGCACGTCGAGTTGTGCACGGGCGACCCCGAGACGATCTGCAGTGTCCAGTTCGTCGGCAGGATGAGGTTCACGTAGTCGTTGATGTTGTTGTCGTGCGTGCCGACCTCGATGCTCGAGACCGTGGCGCCTCCGCCGAGCTGCACGTCGTAGATGAACTGGCGGCTGCCTGTGCCCTGACAACAAGAGTTCGAGCCGTTGCAGAGGACTCGGGTGAGTTGCTGAGGCGGGTTCGCCTCCGCGGGGTTGCGCAGGACGAGGACAGCGCCCGCTGTCAGGGCTGCGAGTGAGAGGAATCCGAGCAGTTTCTTCATGAGAGCGACCTGGTTAGATGGATTGTGGGAGCACGGGGCACGAGCGCGGCCGGCTTTTGGGCACGACTCGTCGCGGCAACGGCCGGCAGTTCTCGAATTCGTCCCGCTTCCCGGCACCGGGACGCAGTCGGCGGCTGATCGACCTTCCGATCAGGATCGCGGAACCATCGCCCTGTGCGGCGACGATCTCCTCTCCGCTGTCGGCGCGACGCGCCCAGCGCGTCGTCCTCGCGGGAGTCCGCTCCGTCGGGCCCGGCGCACCGCCGGTTCCTCGTGGCGAGTGGCGCAGCACGGTCGCCATCCGAAAGACCGAGTAGAAATCGATCCCTCGGTCACTCGCATCCCGGTGGCGCCGCGGGGTCGCCGCTAGGATCTTGCGCGGTGGAATGCCCTCTCGCGCCGGAAGCTCGGCGCTCCGTCGAAGTGTTGTTCGTCGGATGGCTCGCGCGGGGGGAGCCGGCGATCACGGGAGTGCGCTCCACTTTCTGGGTGCGTCCGGCGCGGCCGCTGCAACGCTGAGAATGGCTCGTCAGACGGCCTCTCGGCCCTGTTGGCGGAGCGCCGTACACCGCGGACGCTCACGACGCCCGCAACACGCCAATATCGTGCCAGGGACACCTCCGACACCCTCGCTCCGAGGAGGCTCGGACCCCGTTCCGACGCGAACCTGTCGGAGTTGTCCCTGGCACGGTATCGACACCCTCGCCTCCTCGCGAATCACGCCCGCAACACCGAACCCGGCCGCTCACCGGTGAGCGCGCCGTTCCGCACGACGACGCGGCCGGCGACGATCACATGGTCGATCCCGATCGGGACGAGCCACGGCTCGGCGAACGTCGCGCGGTCGGCGACGCGCTCCGGGTCGAACACGACGAGATCGGCGTGGAAGCCGGGCAGCACGCGGCCGCGCTCGACGAGCCCGGCGCGCTGCGCGGGCATCGCGGAGAGCTTCTTCACCGCGGTCGGCAGGTCGAACGTGCCGAGCTCGCGACAGTAGCGGCCGAGGACGCGCGCTGCGGTTCCGAAGCTGCGCGGGTGCGGCTTCGACGCCGCGTCCGCCCGCGCGGCCTGCACGTAGCCGTCCGATCCAACGCACACGAGAGGATGGGCGAGCACCGTGGCCACGTCACTCTCCTGCATCGCGTGACCGATGTAGGACACGCCGTCGCGCTCGTCCTCGAGGAGATCCAGGAACGCGTCGACCGGCTCGCGCGACGTGCGCGCGCCGATCTCCGCGATCGTCAGGCCCGTGAACGGCCGGTTCGCGCCGCCGAGCTCGCTCGCGATCGCGATCCGGTCGAACCCGCCGGGCTCGTTGTCCACGTGCTCCAACAGCTCGGAGCGGATCCGGGCGCGCTGCGCGGGATCGGCGAGCCGCGCGAGCATCGCGTCCTGGCCACCCTCGCGCGCCCACTTCTCGAGCAGGATCGAGAGGCCGGTCGAGTAGGCCGTGTAGGGGTACATGTCGGCCGCGACGTCGAAGCCCGATGCCGCCGCGGCCTCGATCCGCGCCAGCGCGGGACCGAGCTTCGGCCAGTTCTTCGTTCCGCAGGCCTTCAAGTGCGACACCTGCACGCGCGACCCGCTCGTCCGTGCGAGCGCGAGGATCTCGTCCACCGCTTCCAGCAGGAAACGATCCTCGCTGCGCATGTGCGACGCGTACAGCCGTCCGCGTCGCGCCGTGATCCGCGCCAGCGCAACCAATTCCTCGGGCGGCGTGTAGATCCCGGGCACGTACTCGAGGCCGCTCGAGAGCCCGACGGCGCCGTCGGCGAGCGCCTCCTCGACGTCGCGCTCGAGCGTCGCGAGCTCGCTGGGCGAAAGCGCGCGATCGACCTCCCCCACGAGGCGCTCGCGCAGCGTCCCGTGGCCGACGAGCAACGCCTGGTGGATCGCCGGCCGAGCCTGCTCCAGCGCGCGCAGGTACTCGTCGACGCCGGGGAACGCGCGTTCCGCGCCGGGAAGCGACGGCGCCGCCGAGCTGCCGCAGTTGCCCGTGATCTCGCACGTGTAACCCTGCAGCACGCGCGAATCCGCCGTCGGCAGATCCAGGATGCGCCGGTCGGAGTGGCTGTGGATGTCGACGAACCCCGGCGCGACGGCGAGCCCGCGCGCGTCGACGCGCTGCGCCGCCTGTTCCGGGTCGACACGGCCGATCGCCGCGATGCGGCCGTCCTGGATCGCGACGTCGGCGACGCGCGGCGGCGCGCCGGTGCCGTCGACGAGCGTGCCGCCGGTCACGACGAGGTCGAAGCGCGTGACACGCCGTGTCGCGGCACACGAGCCCAGCGCCCACGACACCGAGGACCAGGCGGCGACTTGCAGCAACTGTCGTCGGCTCGTGGTCATGGCGACAGCTCCACGCCCAGACCGGGCTCGTTGCGCGTCACCAGGCGGCCGTCGACGAGGTCGAACCCGCCGCGCGCCGGATCGCGCGCGAGGTCGAAGCTCCCGTCGAGGTCGAGCGTCCGCGTCGCTTCGCAGGCGTAGGCCGCGTGGAGCGCCGCCGCGATGCCGATCACGCTCTCGTCCATGCAGCCCCACATGAGCTCGATGCCGTTGTCGCGCGCGATCCGCGCGATCGCAAGCGCGGGCGCGATCCCACCGCACTTCATCAGCTTGATGTTCCAGATGCCGAACGGCTGCGGCCGGCGCGCGAGCCTCCGCGCGTCGTCCTCGCCGTGCAGGCTCTCGTCCGCGGCGAGCCGCCGTCGTATCGCCTCGGGCAGCCGGCGGATCTCCTCGTCGTGCTCGCGCGGCGCGGGCTGCTCCAGGAACTCGACCCGCGCGTGCGCCGTCGCGGCGAAGAACCGCTCGATCGTCGTCGGCGGATAACCCACGTTCGCGTCGGCACGGATCGCCGGCGCGTCGCCGACGTGCTCGCGCAAGCGCACGAGCCGCTCGACGTCACCCTCGAACGACTCGCCGATCTTCACCTTGAGCGCGCGGAAGCCGCGACCCAGGTACTCGTCGGCTTCAGCCAGCGTGTCGGACAGCGATCGGATGCCGATCGTGATCGAAGTCTCCATGGGGCCGTGCGCGCGGCCGAGCATCTCGACCAGGGGACGTCCCATCGCGCGCGCCCACACGTCGTGGAGAGCCATGTCCAGCGCCGCGCGAGCTGCGGGCGCCGCGCGTGTCGCACGCGCAACCTCGCCCAGCCGATCCGGCAGCTCGAGAGCACTGCGCCCGACCAGGAACTCGCACGATTCCATCGCCGCGACGCAGGCTTCGAACGTCTCGCCCGTGATCTCGGGCACCGGCGAGGCGGATCCGTGCCCGGCGATGCCGCCTGCGGACACGATGCGAACCCGCGCCATCGGCACGGTCTCCGTCGTGCGGAAGGCGATCGCGTAGGGGCGCGCCAGCGGGACGTCGAGGACCTCCAGGTCGACGCGCGCGATGTTCACCGCGAGGACCTCTCGGCCAGGAACTCCCGGAGCACGGGCATGACGCGCTCCGCTCCTTCGTGCAGCGGCCAGAACACCGGCAGGCCCGTCTCGCGCTCCGCCGCCGCGCGCACGGCGTCGCGCGACGCGGGCTCGACCCCTTCGTCGTTCAGGCTGATGGCCAACACGCGCGCGCCGTACATCGCGATCAGTGCGATCTGCTTCGCGAGGGGCGCGATCTCGTTCTCGAGGTGCTCCTGGTCTTCGTGGAAGCGCCGACCGGGCGCGTGCTGCAGCACGACGCCGCGCGCTTCCGCCGAGAGCAGGAGCTCGGCGCCGCAGGGCCCGCTCGGGTTCAGGAGCGCCGACTGGCCCTCCAGGAAGATGACCCTCGGCGCGAGATCCTGGTCGCAGCGCACGATCGCGTGCTCGAGCTCGCCTGCGACGAAGTCGTTCGGCGTCGAGTCGAGGATGAAACCGTGCGGGATGCCCTGAAGCCAGCCTGTCTGACCGGTGTGCACGATCGCGGCCTCGAGCCCGACCGCGCGACACGCCTGCACCAGGACGTGGCACGTCGTGCGCTTCCCGAGCGCGCAGTCCGTGCCCAGCACGGCGATGCGCGGCGCGCGCACATCGCGGATCGCGCCCGACCAGAAATGCAGGTCGCGCCGCGCCTTCGGCTTGCGCACGTCGACGATGCTCGCGCCGCTGCGCGCGGCGGCGGAGACGAACGCCGCATCCTCGGACAGGAACTCGTGCAGCCCGTTCACGAGGCCGACGCCGCGCTCGACGACATCGAGCAGCAGGGCCTTCATCTCGGGCGGCAAGACGCCGCCGGAGGTCGCGATCCCGACCACGACGAAATCCGGTCGCCGCGGAAGGCGCTCGAACATCTCGCGCAGGCTCGCGAACGTCGGGATGCCGCGCGGACGGCCGTCGAGCTCGGCACCGGCGTCCTGGCCCGCGCTCACGCGGTCGACGAGCGCCACGATCTCGTAGCGGCTCGGTCCGCGGACGAGCCCGTGCGCCGTCTTCGCGAAGGGCGTCTTGAAGAGCTCGTGCGTGAACAGAGCGGCAGTGGGACGCATGCGCAGGCCGGATCATCCAGGGATCCTGCACGCAGCGTCAACAGCGGAGACGGTCTGCTCGAAATCCGCGACGCGAACGGCGTGTGGCATCCTGGTAGGCTCCGCCGAACGAGCCCGTCGAGCTAACCTCGACCATCGCCGCTCGTCGGCCCCCCCTGGATTCCTCGTTCCCATGCACACACGACTCGTCGTACTCACCGTCACTGCCCTGGCGATGCTTCCGCAGGGTTGCGCAGCTCCTCGAGCCAACGACACGCTCTCACCCGAAGCCACGGCAGTGATGGCGCCCGTGCACCAGTTCGTGAACGGCTTCAACGCGGGGGACGTGAAGGCCGCCACCAGTGCGTGCACCGATGCGATGTCGATCATCGACGAGTTCCCGCCCTACGAGTGGCATGGTGCGGGCACGTGCTCGAAGTGGATCAGCGCCTACGACGCCGACGCCAAGCGGAACGGCATCACGGACGGCATCGTCACGATGGAAGCGCCGCGCCACGTCGACATCTCGGCCGACCGCGCCTACGTCGTGCTCCCGGTGAACTACACCTACAAGATGAAGGGCACGCGCATGCAGGAGATCGGCTCCACGATGACGTTCGCCCTGCAGCAGCGTCACGAGGGCTGGCGCATCACGGGCTGGTCCTGGTCGAAGAACTAGGCCGGCCGCGGACCGGCCTGGACCGTCACGCGCCGTGGGTCCCGGCGCTCATGCAACCGCGGGGACCGATCGGTCCCGGCGGCAGTACAGCGAGCACGACCTCGATGGCAACGAGGTCATGGCGTTCGAGCTGACGTTCACGACGGCACGTCCGTGACGCGTCGCCTTCCGGCCTGAACCCAACGCTTCCGGGCGCTCTTGTCCGGGCCCGCGGCGCACGAGCTCCTTCCGACTGCTCCTTCCGACTGCTTCGACCGGCGCGCGATGAGCGCGACAGCGCGAGGCCGAAAGCGGACTGCGCCGGGGGTCGCGCGCCGGCGCTGGCGCAGTCTTGGCCCGGCGCGCATCCTGGACGCGTGGCTCTTCCACCGCCGCAACCTGCGCTGCCCGAGGACGACGACGCGCTCGACGTCGCGTTCGACACGCTCACCCGCGACGAGGTCGAGGCGATCGAGCGCTTTTCGGAGCCCGATTCCGGCCCGGACTCCGGCGCGACGGCCGACGTCGATGCGGATGAGCTGGGCGTTCGTGCCGTGCGCGCGCTGGAGCATCTCGCGTTCGAGATGAAGCGCTCGACCGGCGAGACCGCGCCGGATCCGTCCGCGCTGCCGGAGCACATGGCGCTGGCGCTGGGCCGCGCGCTGTCGGGCCGGCTGAAGCCGGGCGAGCGCGCCGTGCTCGACCGCGTCCTGGCGGCGGACCGCATCGTCGCGACGCGTGCCGCCGAGCTGGAGCGGCTCTGGCCGCGCGTACTCGCCTGGCTCGGCGTGTCCACTACGGCGAGCGCCGGCGAAGCTCGCGCCGACGAGGAAACGCCGCGTTCGCTGCGCTGGATGCACTGGTTGCCGATCGTCCTCGTCGTCGCGATCGGAGCGAGCATGCTCGTGCGCTTCAAGCCGATCTTCGCGCTTTTCCAGGAGAGCGCGCGCATTCAGGCCGTGCCGTTCGTCGACGCCAGCTCTCGGACCGCGATCGAGGCGGGCGCGAGCGGCGAGTCCCCGATCATCGCGCGCCGCTTCCTGGTCAGCGTGGATTCCGCCAGCGACACGCACCTCCTGCTGGCGGCGTTCCCCGCGCGCGGCCCGGCCTGGCGCGCGTTCCCCGAGCCGGCGTTGGAACCGAAGGAGGCGCTGATCCCTGCCGGTCTCCACGTCCTGCCCGACGCCGATCGCTCGGCCGCGTTCGAGATCCCGTTCGACAGCGGGCCGACCTCGATCGTGGCCGCCTGCCGTGACGAGCCGTTCACCGCGGACGACCTGCACGAGGTCGACGCGCTCCTGGCGCAGGGCTCGGAGGCCGGATTGCGGGCGTTCCTCGACGGACGCGGTTTCCGGACCGAGGTGTTGACGGTCCTCGAGCCCGATCGCTGAGCCGCGTTCCATCCCTGGTGCGGTAGACCGGACGCCCGTGTTCGACCAACCCGTCATCACGTCCGCCCGGCGCGCCTGGATGAATTGCCCGCCAAGCACCGCTCGAGCAGAACGCCGCCCCGAGTCGATTCTGTTAGAATCTGTCAGATCTTGACAAGGTTCCACAGCGGGTCCAATCTTCGAATCATGAGCGACAAGCACGAGCTGACCAGCATGACCGTGTCCCTGCAGACGTCGCAGAAAGACTACGTCCGCGAGCAAGCAGCCGCCACCGGCTGCAGCACGCCCAGCGAGTACATCCGGCGCCTCATCCACTCCGACCAGAAGGCGCACGAACAACAGGCCTTGGAACTCAAGATCCTCGAAGGGCTCGAGTCCCCTGCCCGAGAGATGACGCCGAAAGAGTGGTCGAATCTCCGCCAGACTTTGCGGAGCAAGCTCAGCAAGCGGCGGAAGCCCTCGTGAAGGGCACCGCGTGAGCGGGCGAGCGATCTGGCGATCGGCTGCGGAACAGGACCTCGCCGAGGCCTACTTCCACATCGGCATGGATTCCCCCCGAGGCTGCCGAGAGGCTCCTGGATGCTGTCGGGGACGCCGTCGGGCTTCTGATCGAGAACCCGCATGCTGGCAGCCCGCGAGAATTCCGCTCACCATTCGCGCAGGGCATCCGCTCCTGGGCTCCTCACGACTTCCCGAACCACCTGATCTTCTACCGAATCGCAGGGGACGGGATCGAAGTTCTTCGGTTCCTCCACGGAGCGCGAGACCTGCCACGGTATCTGGACGAGGACGGGTGATGGACGCGCACAGCGGGTCGAGAGTGTGGCCCCACTCGTCTCGCAACTGAGTTCACCGATTCATCGAGCCTGACCTCGCATCGGTGCCGACCTGCGATTCCATCCGGCTCGGACGCAGCCCAAGTCGGCGCCTCAGGCCAGCAACTCCTTCACGACCTTGCCGAACACGTCGGTGAGCCGGAAGTCGCGGCCCTGGAAGCGGTACACGAGCTGCTCGTGGTCGATGCCGAGCAGGTGCAGCAACGTCGCGTGCAGATCGTGAACGTGCACGCCGCCTTCGACGATGTTGTAGCCATGGTCGTCGGTCGCGCCGTGCACATGGCCCGCGCGCACGCCCGCACCGGCCATCCAGATCGGGAAGCAGCGCGGGTGGTGATCGCGCCCGTAGTCGCTGGCGGTCAGCTTGCCCTGGCAATACGCCGTGCGCCCGAACTCGCCGCCCCATACGACGAGCGTGTCGTCGAGCAGGCCGCGCCGGCGCAGGTCCGTGACGAGCGCCGCGGAAGCCTGGTCCGTCTGCTTGCACTGGTTCGTGATGCCGGCCGGCAGCGAGCCGTGCTGATCCCAGCCTTGGTGGAAGAGCTGGATGAAGCGCACTCCGCGCTCGGTCAGTCGGCGCGCGAGCAGGCAGTTCGCGGCGTACGTGCCCGGCGTGCGCGCGCTCTCGCCGTACAGGTCGAACACTTCCGCCGGCTCGCCCGACACGTCCGTCGCCTCGGGCACGCTGGTCTGCATGCGGAACGCCATCTCGGCCTGCGCCATCCGCGCGGAGACCTCCGGGTCGAGCGTGCGCGCGGCCTGGTCGTCGTTCAAGCGGCGCAGCGTGTCGAGCATCGCGCGTCGCGACGTCCGTGACACGCCGGCCGGATCGCGCAGGTACAGCACGGGCTCGGCACCGGCGCGGAACTGCACGCCCTGGTGCTCGCTCGGCAGGAAGCCCGTCCCCCACAAGCGCGAGTAGAGCGGCTGGTCGCGCGCAGCGTCCTTCGACACGAGCACGACGAACGCCGGCAGATCCGCGTTCAGGCTGCCGAGCCCGTACGAGAGCCACGCGCCCATCGACGGCCGGCCGGCTTCGCCGTGACCCGTGCACAGGAACGTGATCGCCGGATCGTGGTTGATCGCCTCGGTGTGCATCGAACGCACGACGCACAGCTCGTCGGCGATCGCGGCGGTGTGCGGCAAGAGGTCGCTGACCCACAGGCCGTTCTGGCCGTGCTGACGAAAGCCCGTGAACGAGCCCGCGAGCGGCAGCAGCGACTGGTGGCCGCTCATGCCTGTCAGGCGTTGACCCTGGCGCACGGAATCCGGCAGCGGCTCGCCGTGGTGCTCATTCAGGAGCGGCTTCGGATCGAACGTCTCGAACTGCGACGGCCCGCCGGCCTGGAACAGATAAATGATGCGCCGCACCTTCGCTGCCGGACGCGGCGGCGCGAGCGGCGCGGACTGACCGCGCGACATCGCCCCGAGCGCGAGCCCGCCGAGCCCCAACCCGGATGCGCGCAGGAAGAACCGGCGCGTGAGCTCCATCCGCACGTCGTCGTGTGCGCTCATCGGCTGGTCACCACCGCGTCCGACGCGAGCAGGGTCGAGCACACGAGCGTGAGCGCCGCGAGCGCTGCATCGTCCGACGCGTCGGGCGCCGGCGCGGGCGAACCCGGCTGAGTCGCGTCGTTCGGCGCGGGGATGGCCGGTCCGGACGCAGCCAACGTGAGATCCCACGAATTCACGGCACGCGCTGCGGCGGGATCGCGCGCATAGAGGGCCACTTGCTCGTCGTGCAGCGCGCGCAACGCGTCGAGCTCCGCCTCGCGCGGCTCGCGCGCGGCCAGCAGCCGGAAAGCGCGCACGATGCGTGCGACCGGATCTTCACCGGCCTCGCGCGCGGCGCGCACCGCCAGCGCGCGCGCACACTCGAGGAACACCGGGTCGTTGAACAGGACGAGCGCCTGCAGCGGCGTGTTCGTCGGCTGGCGGCGCGCGAGACACTTCTCGCGGCTGCCCGCGTCGAACAGCAGCATGTCGGGCGGCGGCGACGTGCGCTTGCGGAACGTGTAGAGGCTGCGTCGGTGCGCGCCGTCGCCGCTGTCGGGAACGTACGCACCGGTCGCACCGGCTTCCTCCCACAAGCCGGGCGGCTGCCACGGTTTCGCGCTCGGGCCGCCGACCTGCTCGACGAGCAGACCCGACGCCGCCAGAGCCTGATCGCGCAATGTTTCGGCGCTCAATCGGAACGACGGTCCGCGCGAGAGCAGCCGGTTGTCCGGGTCGCGCTCGAGTTTCTCGTGCGTCGCGTCGCTGGACTGGCGGAACGTCGCGGAGCTCACGATGCGCGCGAGCAGCGCGCGCACGTCCCAGCCCGACGCCACGAACTCCGCGGCGAGCGTGTCGAGCAGCTCGGGGTGCGACGGCGGCTCGCCCTGCTGGCCGAAGTTCTCCTGCGTCGCCACGAGGCCGGTCCCGAAGCACAGCGCCCACAGCCGGTTCACCGCGACGCGCGCCACGAGCGGGTTGCGCGGATCGGTCGTCCACGCCGCGAGGCCGGCGCGATCCTTGGGCCAGGTCGGGTCGAACGCGAGCACTTCCTCGAGCGCGCGGTCGGCGCGCACGGGCCGCTTGCGATCGGGCTGGTCGTAGGCTCCGCGCTCGAGCACGTACACCGCGCGCGGGTGGCGCGTGGCCTCCATCACCGCGACTTCGCGCACCGACTCGAGCACGTCCTGCTGGGCGGCGCGCGCATCGCGCAAAGTCTGCGCCGCGGCGCGACTGACGGGATCAGCGCTCATGAAGAGCTCCTCTAGCGCGCGCACGTCGTCAGCGCTTTCAGGCGCGCGCGTCAGCGCCTCGGCCAGTGCGCCGGGACGATGCAGCTCCGCGATCTCGAGCGCCGTCAACGCGCGGTCGAACACACGCACGTCGTCCATCGCGCCACCTGCGAAGCCCACGTCGCGATCGCGGTAGCCGATCTGGAACGTGCGCACCGTCGCCGGCCCGTCGAGGTGATCGCGCACGACGTCCGTCGCCGCCGGGACCCCGTCGAGGAAGATGCGCAGCCCGCTCGCGCGCGACGAGCCGTCGGACGTGACCGCAACGTGCACCCAGCGCTGCAGCGGAAATGCTTCGCGCGTCTCGATCGCCGCCGCGGACCCCGGCCACAGGTGGACGAGCTGCCACGCCAGACGACCGTCGAGGAGCACGACCTGATAGCCCTGCTGGTCCGACTCGATCGTGAACTGGCTCGTGTGCACGACGGTTGCGCGCGCCTTGCGTTCGGGGCATCGCATCCAGAAGACGAGGCTGAACGGATCGCAGCGGCGGAACGGCGGCACGTCGGTGAAGGCCGGCCCGCTGTCGCCGTCGAGCGCCGTCGCGAGACCCGTCGGCCCTTCGATCGCGCCGTCGAGCGCGTAGCTCCGCACGGGCGGAGCGACCGTCACGTCGGGCGCGGATCGCGACCACGCGACGGCGCCGCCGCGCCGACCCGCGACGACCGCGGCATGCGCCGCCTGGGCC
>Ga0163150_10002788_pt1 | contig 25924 bp, 20 predicted proteins | sample OliLakLV19P2IB_FD_148628 | JGI IMG/M metagenome (GOLD analysis project Ga0163150, IMG submission 148628) | Freshwater microbial mat bacterial communities from Lake Vanda, McMurdo Dry Valleys, Antarctica - Oligotrophic Lake LV.19.P2.IB | ecosystem: Environmental > Aquatic > Freshwater > Lake >...
GTTGCCCCCGGGGGGGGGGGGGAAGGTCCGCCGAATCGATCGCTCCCTGACCCGGCTTTCGTGAATCATCCGGGCTCAGCCCGTGATCGCCTCGTCGAGCAACTCCGCGAGGTGCAGGACGCGCACGGGCATTCCCGCGCGGCGCACACCCGATTCCCACTGGATCTGGCAACCCGGGTTCGCGGTCACGAGCACGGACGCCCCCGTCGCGCGCAGGGATTCGAGCTTGGGATCGAGCACGCGCTGCGCGTCGTCGGGACGCGTCAACGCGTAGATGCCGGCCGAGCCGCAGCAGCTCTCGGCGTCGGGCATCTCGACGAGCTGGAGGCCGGGCACGATTCGCAGGAGCTCGCGCGGCTCGCGCTGGATGCGCTGACCGTGCACGAGGTGGCAGGGGTCGTCCCACGTGACGCGCAGCGGATGCGCAGGCGGCGCGGCCGCGGCCAATGCGGCGCGCAGACCCTCGGCGCCGCTTCCGCGCGCCAGGAACTCGGACAAGTCGAACGTGCGACGCGAAAGCGCGTGCGCCCGCGCCTGCTGTCCGGCGTCGTCCGGGATCGCGTGCGCCAGCTCCTTCAAGTGCGAGCCGCAGCCGGCGCTGTTCACGATCAGCGGCAGCGGCTGATCGTCCTGGTCGGCGAGCGTCTCGAACGCGGCGATCGTCTCGAGCGCCAGCGCGCGCGCGCCGGCCGTCTCGCCGTTGTGCGCGTGCAGCGATCCGCAGCACACGTGCTGGCCCGCGACGTGGACGTCGAAGCCGCACGCGGCGAGCAGCCGCACCGTCGCGCGGTTCGTGCGGCCCAGGAGCTCGGGCATCACGCAGCCTTCGAGCAGCGCCACGGCGCCGCGCCGCGGGCCGCGCGCCGGTGTGAACTCCGGCAAGCGCGTGCGCTCGCGCGCCGGCGGCACGGGCGGTGCCGAGCGCAGCCCGCGTCCCGCGCGACCAGCGACGCGCGCAGTCAACGCGAGGAGGCCCGAAGCCTGCGCGAAGCGGCCCAGCGCCGCCGTCGCGCGCAACGCGGTGCGGTCGCGCAGCAGGAGGTCGAAGCCGACGCGGCGCGCGAGACGTTGGAGAGCCGTGCGCTCGCGCTGCGGCTCGAGCGCGCCGCGCGCGTGCTCCATCAAGCGTCCGAACTGCACGCCGGAGGGGCAGACCGTCTCGCAGTTGCGGCACAGGAGGCAGAAATCGAGCTCCTCGGCGTAGGCCGCGTCGGCCTCGATGTGTCCCTCGGCCAGCGAGCGCATCAGATGGATGCGGCCGCGCGGGCTCGACGATTCCTCGCCCGTCAGCCGGTACGTCGGGCACGAGTTCAAGCACAGGCCGCAGTGGATGCAGTCGAGGCTCTTCGTGTAGTCGACGAGCTGCACGGGATCGCGCGGGTCCATGTCAGAGTCCTCCCGCGAGGCGGCCGCCGGCCCACAAGCCCGTCGGATCGAGCGCGCGCTTCAAGCGCTGCATCAGCGCCGCGCCCAGGGGCTCGTCGCCGCTGCGCGTCGCGATCTCGGTCCGCAGCGCGGCGTCGAGCCCGCGCCAGTGCACGCGCGCGCCGGCGGCACGCAGCGCGCGCTCGATCGCAAGCAGGCCGCGCGCGTCGAACGGTGGCTGCAAGAAGGCGTCGAGCGTCGCGATCCCGGGGTGCATCAGCACGCGCACCGGAATCGACAGCGCGGCGCAAGCGAGATCGAGCGAGTCCCAAACCCGTTCGAGCTCGCTCGGCAGGCAGGTCGCACGCACGGCGGGCCAGGATGTCGAGCCCGGGGGATGCTCCATCATGCCGTGCGCGTCCCAGATCTTCGCGACGCGAGTCTCCTCCGCCGTTCCGGGGCTTCCCACGACGAGCGGCAAGCCCGCGAAGGTCGAGTTGGCCGCGCGCGCCTCCTGCTCGAGCGCCTCGGCGCGGCCGGCCAGCAACACCGTCACGAAGAAGCGCGTATCTCCGTCCCGACTCAGGTCGTGCACGAGCACGGCCCACGGTTCACGTGGAACCGACAAAGCCGCGCGTGCTGCGCCCATCGCTTCCATCCGTGTCGCTGTGATCCCCATCGCGACGGCGCGCGCCTCCGGACGCGCATGCAGGCGCAGCGAGACCTCGACGACGAGGCCCAGCGTCCCGTGCGCGCCGGTGTGCAAGCGGTGCAGGTCGAAACCCGTCACGTTCTTGACGAGGCGCCCACCGGTGCGCGCGACCGTCCCGTCGGCCAGCAGCACGCGCATGCCGAGCACGTGGTGGCGGACGGGGCCGTAGCACAGCCGGTCCATGCCGCTCTGTCCCGCGGCGAGAACTCCTCCGACCGTCGCCTGATCCGCGTTCGGGATCTCGGGCGAGAGGTGGTGGCCGTGCTCGGCCGTCAGCCGCGTCAGGTCGCCCCAGCGCGTCCCGGCCAGCGCGGTGATCGTGCCGTCACCCGGCTCGTAGGCCACGACGCCGGACATCGCGCGCGTCGAGAGCTCGACGTCGACGTGGCGCGGTGCGCGCGTCCAGCCGAGCTTCGAGCCACAGCCCATCGGCAGGACGACTCGACGTTCGTGCCCGGCGCGGCGCACGATCTCGACCGCCTCCTCCACGGTGCGCGGCGCAGCTCGCTCGACCGCCGTCTCCGCCGACGGCGTCACGGTCGACTCCCGCGCGCGGTCGGCGGGTGCATGCGCGTCTCCCGGCAAGCGTGCACCGGGAGGAGCTTGCCCGGGTTCATGCGGCGCGCCGGATCCCAGGCCTCGCGCACGCGGCACATCGCGGCCAGGTCGTCCGGGCCGAAGAGCCACTCCATCGCGCCCATCTTCTCGAGGCCCACGCCGTGCTCGCCGGTCAACGAGCCGCCAGCCGCGATGCAGGCGCGCATGATCTCGTCGCCTGCTTCCAGCACGCGTCGAAGCTGGTCCGCGTCGCGGCGGTCGTAGGAGATGTTCGGGTGCAGGTTCCCGTCGCCGGCGTGGAAGACGTTCGCGATCTTCAGGCCGCGGACACGGCAGATCTCGGTCGTTGCGCGCACGAGCTCGCGCAGCCGCGTGCGCGGCACGACCGCGTCGCACACGTACAGGTCCGGCGCGATGCGGCCCATCGCGCCGAACGCGCCCTTGCGGCCGGCCCACAGCCGCATGCGCTCGACCGCGTCGCGCGCGCGGCGCAGCTCGAACGCGCCGTGCCCGCGCACGATCGGCTCGATCGCGCGCATCGTCGCGCCGACCTCGGCCTCCGTACCTTCCGCTTCGACGAGCAGCACGGCGCCCGCGTCCTTGGGGTAGCCCGCGGCCAGCACGCTGGCCTCGACGGCGCGGATCGTCAGCTCGTCGAGGATCTCGATCGCCGAAGGCTCGAGGCGCGCGGCGATCATCTCCGTGACGGCATCGCAGGCCTCGTCCAGGTCGTGGAAGATCGCCAGCAGCGTCTCGACGGTGGGGGGCACGCGCAGGAGCCGCACCGTGACCTCCGTCGCGATGCCGAACATGCCCTCACTGCCGACGAACAGGCCGAGCAGGTCGTAGCCGTGCGGATCGACGTCGGGGCGCGACAGGTCGAGCACCTCGCCGTCGGGCAGGACGATCACGAGGCCCAGCACGTGGCGCGTCGTCGCGCCGTGGCGGAAGCAGTGCGGCCCGCCCGAGTTCTCGGCCACGTTGCCACCGATCGTGCAGGCCTTCTGGCTCGACGGATCGGGCGCGTAGAAGAGCCCGTGCTTCGAGACGGCCAGTGTCAGATCCGCGTTGACGACGCCGGCCTGCACGCGCGCGAAGCGGTTGACCGGGTCGACCTCGATCACGTCGCGCATGCGTCCCGTGCCGATGACGACGCCGCCCTCGACCGGCGTGGCGCCGCCGGAGAGCCCGGTGCCCGCGCCGCGCGGCACGACCGGGATGCCGTTCGCGTGCAGGAGTGCCAGAACTTGCGACGTCTCGCGCGTCGTGCGCGGCAGCACGACCAGGTCGGGCAGCCGCCGCTCGATCGTCAGCCCGTCCGATTCGTACGGCGTGCGCCGCGTGCGTCCCGTCAGCACGCCGCCCGGGCCGAGCACGCGGCCCAGCTCTTCGACGACGCGCGCGTCCATCAGAAATCGATGCGCGACAGGCGCCAGCGCGCGATCAGGAGCATCACGGCCGCGAACAGGAGCGACGTGCCGATCGACACCAACGCGTTGTGGCGCCAGACCGACGACCAGTCGAACGTGCTCGCGTACCACTCCTGCGCCTTCATGTTCGCGGCGCTCTTGCGTTCGACGCGCACCTGGTCGACGAATCGGCGCAGGGCGCGTTCGCGGTCCTCGTTCGTCCCGAACTCGGCTTCGAAGACGGCGTCCACGACGTAGACGTCCTCGCCCAGCGCGGCGAATCCGCGCGCGCGGTGGGTGTCGGCGCTCTCGCCACGTGCACGCCAGCGCACCCAGGAGAAGGCCATGCTGTCCGCGTCGGGGTTCGAGCCGCGCACGGGCTTGTCGATCGTGGCCGGATCCTTCTCGATCGTCTTCGATTCCTCCAGCGTGAAGGAGCCGGGCGATCGCAGCTTGGGCTTGCCCTTCGCGTCGACGTCCGTGCTGTCGCGGCGCGACCGTCGCGACAGCTCGATGCGGGCCTTCTCGCGACCGTCAGCGGCGGTCGCGATCCACCGCGCGGGCGCGGCGCCCAGGTCCACGGTCTCGGTACCCTCGCGCTGGAATCCCTCGGGCTTGGCGACGACCGAGACCAGCCCGTTCGCGTCTCTCAGATCGGCCTCGGCTTCCGTGAGGCTCTTGCGGAGACCGGCGACGATGAAGTCGGCATCGGTCGTCTTCGGCAGCGTCGCGTGCATCACGTCCAGCGTGTCGAGCAGGAACTGGAACCCGCCCGGCGCCTCGATCTCGCTCTCGCCGCGTTCCACGGCTTCCGCCTTCACCGCGCGGCTGTGCTCGAGGCTGATCCAGTTCTGGTGGATGCACCCCGTGAACACGAAGAAGACGAGGGTCGTCAGGATCGCCGCGATGCTGCTGCGCGTGAGGACCGCGACCACGACCGAGACGGAATGCACCAGCGCGAAGACGTACGTGAGCGTCAGCGCGCTCCACAGGAAAGCCGGATCGCTCCAGCCCGACACCAGCCAGAAGCCGAGGTGCATGCCGAGAACCAGGAAGAACGAGAGGATCGCGACGAACAGCACGCCAGCGGCATAGCGCGCCACGAGCAACGTGAATCGTCCGACCGGCCGCGAGAACAGCGTGTCGGCCGCGCCCTTCTCCAGCATGCGCGGCACGAAGAACGCGGTCGCCGCGATGCAGAAGAGAATCCCGACCGTGCCTGCCAGCCCCGAGACGATGATGTCCTGCAACCCGCGGATGAACTCCTTGCTCAATTCCGGCGATTGCGGCACGGACCGCCCGAACGCGCTCGTCAGTTCGGAGTAGGAGTAGACCTTCCAGCCGAACAAGAGCGAGATCCCCTCCGGTGTGAATCCGACCAGAAACGTCGGCAGGATCAGCAGGATCGCGAGCACGACGAGGAGCCGGAACACCTTGTCGTCGAGGACCTGGCGGAACGCGTCCTCGAACAGCGCGCGCAGCACGTGGCGGTTCATCGGCTCACCCCGCCGCCCGTGGTGCTGCGCACGAGGTCCAGGAACGACTGCTCCAGGTTCAGGTGTCGCGGATCGACCGCGCGGATCGAGATGCCGGCCGCGCGCAGGCGGTCGATCGCCTGGTCGACCTCGGCCGGGTCGAGCCCCAGCTCGAAGCGGGCGCCTTCGACCTTCAGGTTGCGTCCGACGCCGGCCAGCACGCGGTCGAGGTCGTCGCGCGGCGCGCCGATCTCGAAGTGCACGACGCCCGTCTTGGGTGTCAGTTCCGCGATCGTGCCTTCGCGCAGGATGCGGCCCTTGTCCATGATCACGACGCGGTCGCACATCAGCTCCACTTCGAGGAGCAGGTGCGAGTTCAGGAACAGCGTCACGCCGCTGCGTTTGAGCTCCAGGACGAGCTCGCGGATCTGCGCGCGCCCGACCGGGTCGACGCCGTCGGTCGGCTCGTCCAGGAAGACGAGCTCCGGCTGGTGCACGAGTGCCTGCGCCAGGCCGATGCGTTGCTGCATGCCCTTGCTGTATTCCTTGACCTTGCGGTCGGCGGCGACCGTCATGCCGACGCGCTCGAGCAAGGGATCGATGCGGCGCTCCAGCTCCTGGGGCGAGCAGCCCGAGAGACCGCCGAAGAGCCGCAGCAGTTGCCGGCCGGTCAAGTGTCCCGGCAGGCGGTGCGCCTCGGGCAGGTAGCCGACCCTGCGGCGCGAGCGCGGATCCGAGGGCGCGAGGCCGAACACGCGCGCTTCGCCCTCGTAGCCGCGCACGAGGTCGAGCAGCACCTTGAGCAGTGTCGTCTTGCCCGCGCCGTTCGGGCCGAGCAGGCCGAAGATCGTGCCGCGCCCGACCTCGAGCGAGATGCCGTCCAGCGCGGCGATGCCGCCTCGCCGCTGGAAGGCCTTGCGGTAGACCTTGCGCAGGTCGCGCACGCTCAGGATCGAGTCGGTCATCGGCGGCAGGATAGCGGTGCGGGAGCGGAGGCGAGTCGAAGTGACGGAACCAATTCTCCTGGCGCCGCGCTCAAGAGCGCGTCGCTGCCAGCCGTGCCGCGCCGATCCAGCCGGCGTCCGCGCCGAGCTCGGCCGGCAGCACCAGGACGTCGGCCAGCCGGCTGCCGTAGGAGCGTTCGTCGATGCCGGCGCGCACGCCCGGCAGCAGCACGTCGAGCGCCGCGCCGAACCCGCCGCCGATCACGAAGCAGCGCAGGTCGAGCAGCGTCACGACGACGCCCAGCCCGCGGCCCAGGTCGCGGCCGATCGCCGTGCACAGGTCGCGCTCGGGTCCCGGAGCGCTCCGCGCGGCTGCGGCCAGGAGCTTCAAGTCGCCGGGCGACTCCTCCGGGAGGCCGACCGACAGCGCGCGCCGTTTGGCGGCCGTGGCCGACGCGTATTGCTCGACGCAGCCGCGCCGCCCGCAACCGCACCAGGGGCCCTCGGGATCGATGCAGACGTGCCCGATCTCGCCGCCCATGCCGCCTTCGCCGTCGTACAGCTCGCCCTTGAGCACGAACCCGCCGCCGACGCCGGTGCCGAGCGTCACGAGCAAGAGATCCTGGTGCGTGCGGCCCGCGCCGAGCCAGGCCTCGCCGACCGCGGCCGCATTGGCGTCGTTCTCGAGCGTCACGGCCTGCGGCGCGAAGCCGAGCCGGCGCGCGAGCTCGTCGCGCAGCGGCACGTTCACCATGGCCTTCAGGTTCGGGCTCTCGAGCACGCGTCCGGACGCGTGATCGATCAGGCCGGGCGCTCCGACGCCGACGCGGTCCTCCGCGCCCAGCTCGCGCGCGAGACCGGCCATGCGATCGAGGACCGACGCGGCGCCGTGCTCGAGGCCCGTCGGGACCGAGCGCCGGTCCAGCACGCGGCCCTGCTCGTCCACGGCGCCGGCCTTGATCGCCGTGCCGCCCAGGTCGATGCCGACGCGTCGCATGCGGGCCGCTCGCCGCTACTCTTCGACCGCCGTGCTCTTCGCGCGCCGCGTCACGCGGCGGTAGGCCTTCAGGTAGTTCTCGGCCGTCGCCTGCCACGAGAAATCCTGCTTCATGCAGCGCAGGGCCAGCGTGCGCCACTCGGCCGGGTCCTTGAACACCTTGCGCGCCGCATCGAGGCCGTCGAGCAGGCTGTCGCCGTTGTAGGACTTGAACGTGAAGCCGGTGCCGCGCTTCGGATCCTTCTCGACGTCGACGATCGTGTCGTCGAGCCCGCTGCCGGCGTAGACGAGCGGCACGACGCCGTAGCGCAGGCCGATCGCGCACAGCTGGTTCGAGGCGTGGTAGTGCGAAGGCAGGATGATCATGTCCGCGCCGCCCAGCAGCGTGTGCGCCGCGCCCGGGTGCAGCGAGTCGATCAGGCGGCAGCGCCCCGCGAACGTCTGCTCGATCGTGCGCACGCGCTCGAGGATCTCCATCTTGCCCGTGCCCAAGAGCACGACCTCGATGTTGCGCTCGAGGATGAACGTCAGGACCTCGGCCAGCACCTCGAAGCCGCTGTCGGCGTCGAGACGCCCGATCACCGCCGCGACCATGACGCGCGCGCCGGAGTCGAGGTTGAGCTTCTCCTGCAGCGACGCCTTGCACTTCTTCTTGCCGAGGAGCTCCTTGTCCTTCACCGAGAAGGGCTGCGGCAGCATCGGGTCGTTGCCCGGGTCCCAGGCCTTGTAGTCGATGCCGTTCGAGATGCCGATCAGCTCCTTGGCGCGCCGGCGGAACGTCTCCGCCAGGCCCGAGGAACGGTCCGAGTGCTGGACGCGCTGCGCGTGCGCCGGCGAACTCGTGCCCACGATCGTCGCGAATTCGGCGCCGGCCTTCAGGTAATTCACCTTGCCGCCCAGCTCGACGCCGTGCACGTTCGTGAACACGCGGTGCGGCAATCCGATCTGCGGCAGGATCTCGCGCTCGAACGCGCCCTGGATGGCCACGTTGTGGATGCCGAAAAATGTGCCGGCGTTGGCCGCGGGATGGCCGGGTTGCTTCGTTGCGTATTCCAGCTCTCGGATGACGGGGATGAGCCCCGTCGTCCAGTCGAGGCCGTGGATCACGTCGGGCGCGAATTGCACGACCGGCAGCGCCTCGAGCACCGCGCGCGCGAACACCGCGAATCGGCGCCAGTTGTCCGCGTAGGGTCCCTCCTCGTCGCCGTACGGATGGCGCGAGCGGAACAGCGTCGGGTGGTCGATCAGGTAGACGGGCAGGTCGCCCAGCGTCCCGCCGTGGACCTTCAGAACCGTCTTGGCGGTGCCGTCCTTGACGCGCACCTCGCCCAGCTCGCGCAGACCCTGCAGCGGCGACGAGTCGAGCCCGAGTGTCCAGGGGATGAACACACGGACGTCCGCGCCCTCCTGGCGCAGCGTCCGGGGCAGCGACTCGGCGATCTCGGCCAGGCTGGTGCGCCGAACCAAGGACCCGAGCTCAGGGGTTGCGAAGGCGATTCTCAATTCCGCGAGGCGTCCGCGACTGCGTCTGGTGGGGGGCCTCGGCCCCGGCAACCTGCCGGAGGAGTCCGAGGGTGGCAGCCCCCGTGGGCGCATTCGTCGTACGGTCGTGTGCGAGGAACGGGATCACCCGAGGTGAGAAGCGCGAGGAGCGCCTCCTTCGGGTGGCCGCCAAACTAGTCAAGCCCGCGTAACCGGCCCAATTCGAAGCCTGTAGGAATTTGCAAGTGTCTGCGGCATCAAGGCTTGTGACGCGAGCACGCGCGCCGCGGTCCGACCTCGCGACCCTCGGCCAGGGACTCGGGCCGGAAGCCTCAGTCCTTCCCAGGGCTGGGAGGCTCGGCTGGCAGGTCGACCCCACGACGGGCCCAGTCACGCGCTTCGGCCTCGCGGCCCGCGGCGCGCAGAAGGCGCACCAGCTCGTCGTGGGCAGCACGCTGGTACTTGGCATTCGCCCCCGATTCGTTGCTGACCGCGCGCCAGAACGCGTCGATCGCCTCGGCCTCGCGCCCGAGGACCACGAGGGCGGCGCCGAGCGAGTACGCGGCCGTGAAGGAAGCCGCATCACGCTCCAGCGCGGCCCGGAAATCGTCCACCGCGCCGGCCGCGTCACCTGCGCCGTAGCGCGCGCGACCGCGCAGGATCCAGGGCCGCGCGCGCTGCGGAAGGAGCGCGAGGGAGCGCTCGGCCGCGGGCAGCGCCGCGGCGGGGCGATCGAGGCGCAGCTCGGTCTCCGCCAGCCCGTCCAGCGCGTCGACGTCGTCCGGCGCGACGCGCACGGCCGCCGCGAAGGCGTCGCGCGCTTCATCGAGCCGACCGAGGCGCGCCAGCGTCGCGCCGCGCGCGCGCTGCACGTCGGCGAAATCCGGCCGTAGCGCCGCGGCCTCGTCGAGCAGCCGCAGGCCGGCGCTCGCGTCGCCGCCCCGGACCTCCGCGGTGCCGAGCCACAGGAGACCGTTCGCGCGCGAAGCGTCCTCGGGCCAGGGCGCGATCCACGTCACGGCAGCGCCGAACAGCGCCAGAACGCCGAGCCGCGCGAAGGTCCCCCAGGCGCGCGCGAGCGCGGTTTCGAGCAGGCTCGCGCCGCCCGTCGCGGCCAGGATCGCCGCCAGCGGCACGAGCGGCACGCGGTGGCGCGCGCTGACGACGACGAGCAGCACCGTGGCCGCGTACGCGCCGGCGACGACGAGGAGCAGCAGCCGGTGCTCGCCGCGCGCGTGCGACAGGACCACGATGCCCGGGACGAGCAGCGCGAAGAGCAGCCCGAATCCGACCGGCAGGACGTGGACGATCGGCGCGAAGCGCTCAGCGAAGAAGCGCGGCTCCTCGGGGTTCGCGCCGAACTCGGCCCGGCTCGCGAGCAGCGCCAGCTTGCGCCCGTAGAGCCGCAGGGCGTCGAGCGGATGCTCCACGATCCAACGCAGCGCGCGACGTGAGTAGTGGCGCGACACCTCGGCCGGGCTCAGCGGCCGGCCCTCGGCGCGCTCGGCCGCCGCGCGGGCGTCCTCCATCTGCTCCTCGAAGCCGGCGCGCGTCCCCGGCGCCGTGGCGCGCACGCCGTCCGCGGCCGGGTTGTTGCCGATCCACAGCGCCTGGCCACTCTCGGCGCTCACCAGCACGAAGCCCGTTGCGGCGCGCGCGTTGTGGACCGCGAGCGGGGCCAGGAGCGCGCACGCGGAGAGCGCCGCGAGTGCCGCGTGCTGCCACCGCGCGCGTCGCGTCGCCAGCGCCCACACCAGCACGGCCGCGAGCACGGCGAGCACCTGCGGACGCGCCAGCGCCGCGATGCCGAAGACGAGGCCCGCGCCGACCCACGCGCCGACCCGCGCCCCGACGCTGGCGCCCCGGACCGCGCGCACCGTCATCGCGGTCGCGGCCAGGAGCAGCACGAGCGCGAGCGACTCGCGCACGAGCTCGGTCTCGTAGTACGCCAGCGGCCACGCGAACGCTGCGAGGATCGCCGCGCAGAGGCCCGCGCTGCGCGACACGAGCGTGCGCCCGAGCCACGCTGCCAGAGCAACCGTCGCGACGCCCAGCGCCGCCTGGACGAGCCGCGGCGCCAGCAACCCGTCGCCGAACACACGGAAGATCGCGCCCAGGAACCAGGCGTACGCAGGCGCGCGCGGGAAGACGCCTTCCGGCACGAGCTCGCCCGCCGCGACGCGCCGGCCCCACTCGACGAAGAAGCGCGCATCGAGCTGCGGATCGTCGAAGTACGGGCTCGCGCGCATCTGCAGCACGAACACGACCCGCAGGATCGCCGCCACCGCGAGCACGACCCCGAGCGCAACCCTGGACCGAGCCGGCGTGAGCCAGGCATCCAGCCGCGGATGGATGGTGGGGGAGGTGTACAACGGTGTCAGACACCTTGTACCGGGCTCGAAGGCGGGCAAAGGTGTCTGACGCCGATGTCTACCGGAACCCGCGGCCAAACCGGAGACTGGATCGCCCCATGAGCACATCCGGAGCCCTGGTCGACCTGTCCTTGCGCGATTTCTGCGGCAGCCTCGCGGCGCGCACGCCCACGCCCGGAGGGGGCAGCATGGCGGCGTACCTCGTGGCGACGGGGAGCGCGCTGGCCGCGATGGCGTTCCGGTTCAGCTCGGGCGAGAAGTTCGCGGCGGTCGAGGCGGCGATGGCGCGGCGCGTCGAGGAGCTCGAGCGCGTGCGCGCGCGCGGGCTCGACCTCGTCGACCTCGACTCGCGCTCGTACGAAGTCGTGACGAGCGCGTACAAGCTGCCGAAGGGCAGCGATGCGGAGAAGGCGGCGCGCTCGCAGGCGGTGCAGGCCGGCTTGCGCGGAGCGCTCGAGGTGCCGGCCGAGACCGTCGCGCTCGCGCTGGAGGCCATGCGCACGGCGGTCGACGGGCTGGCCGACGCGAACGCGAACCTCGTCTCCGACGTGGCCAGCGGCGCACACTGCCTGATGGCGGCGTGCGAGGCGGCGCTGCTCAACGTGCGCACGAACGCCGGCTCGATCGCGGACAAGACCTGGGCCGGCGAGCGGCTGGCGCGCGCCGAGGGCCAGCGCGACGAGGCGAGCGCGCTGCTCACGCGTGCCGCGGAGATCGCCGCGCGCCGCATGAGCGCCTGACACACGTCGACGGAGACCGACACGGATGCACCGACTCGTCCTGATCCGCCACGGCGAGAGCCAGTGGAACCGCGAGAACCGCTTCACCGGCTGGCGCGACGTGCCGCTCTCCGAGAAGGGGATCGCCGAAGCGCGCGCCGCCGGGAAGAAACTGACCGAGGGCGGGTTCGACTTCGATTTCACGTACACGAGCCGTCTGACACGCGCGATCCACACGCTGTGCCTCGTGCAGGAAGTGATGGACCGGCTGTGGCTCGACGTCGAGCGCGACTGGCGGCTCAACGAGCGCCACTACGGCGCGCTGACGGGCCTCGACAAGTCCGAGACGGCCACGAAGCACGGCGAGGAGCAGGTGCTCGTGTGGCGCCGCAGCTACGACATCCCGCCGCCGCCGTACGCGCCCGGTGATCCGGCGAACCCGGCCGAGGACAGGCGCTACGCCAACCTCACCGCCGCGCAGAAGCCACGCACGGAATCGTTGAAGGACACAGTCGCGCGCGTCGTGCCGTACTGGAACGAGCGCATCGCGCCGCGCGTGCGCGCCGGCGAGCGGGTGCTGGTCGTCGCGCACGGGAACTCGATGCGCGCGCTGATCAAGCACCTCGACAAGATCCCCGACGACAAGATCGTGGCCGTGAACGTGCCGACCGGGATCCCGCTCGTGTACGAGCTCGACCGCGACCTGAAGCCGCTGTCCAATCGCTACCTGGCCAGCGCCGACGAGATCGCTGCCGCTCAGCACGCCGTGGCTGCGCAGGGCAAGGCCAAGCGGTAGACGGGAATGGGAGCGGGCCAGCTGCCGCCCGGCTGAAGAACGAGGAATGACTCCATCCGGGCTCATCGCACGCGCTCGCGAGACGCACATGCCGGCGAGACTCGTTGCGAGCGCTGTGCCGAACTTGATTTGGGTGCGCCAGGCAAGCTTGGCAGAGGAGGATGGACATGAGCTGACCTGAAACCTCGACAAGGGTCCCGCGGGTACCCAACCCCGCCCGGCGAAGGCTGACCACCAGCCGGAAGCGAGCCTTGCGTAGGCACGAGCGATCGTGAATGCGAAGCGTAGGCAGCGAGCAGGCAGGCCGTGTCATCGAGCCTCGAAAGAGATTCGTGGAAGCCGACGACGTCCGAATGTGCGGAAGGCAACAGCGATCCACTGATTTGGTCAAGTGGACCGCTTCCACCGGGGTCGCAGAGCAGGGCATGCATGCAGTGGATCCTCCAGGAACCTGGGAGACCTGCGCGTCTCCGTTTGAATGACCCGTATGGGGGATCGGGAAATGGCCCCCCCGGCCGTGCGCGAGCGTGTTCCTTCAGCGCACGGACCGAACTCGGAACACCGAACGGTACCGCCAAGCGAAGGCAACGAAGCGCGGCGGGACGGAGGCGCAGGAGTCGGAGCTCTTCGTAGTACCGATGAAGCCGGGGAACTCGCCCACGAGGACCCGGTGGAGGGAAGGGGGAGCCGAGTCACGGACGCGCGAGAGGGAAAGATGACGAGCACACCGAGGCTCAACAGCATCACCACGAAACTCGAACGCATAGCAAGGCTGGCGAGGCAGATCCCAGAGCCCCTCGACAACCTGGCCCACAACATCGACATCGACTGGTTACGCGAGGCCTGCGTACGCACGCGCAAGGACGGCGCGCCGGGAGTCGACGGACAGACAGCAGCGGAATATGCAGCCAACCTGGAGGCCAATCTCCAGAGCCTGCTCGACCGCGCCAAGTCCGGCAACTACCGAGCACCGCCGGTCCGCCGGGCCGAGATCCCGAAAGGAGACGGTCGCGAGACCCGACCGATCGGCATCCCGACCTACGAGGACAAGATCCTGCAACGTGCGGTCGCGATGGTCCTCGAAGCTGTGTACGAGCAGTCCTTCCTGGACTGCTCCCACGGCTTCCGCCCGAACCGCTCGGCACACCGAGCGCTCGACGCGCTGCGCGACCAGATGATGGGGATGCACGGGGGCTGGGTGATCGACCTGGACATCCGGCGTTTCTTCGACACGCTGGACCGGGGGCATCTGCGGGAGATGCTTCATCGGCGGGTACGCGACGGAGTGCTCCTCCGCCTGGTCGACAAATGGCTGCGAGCGGGAGTCCTCGAGAAAGGAACGCTGCTCCATCCGCACACCGGAACGCCGCAGGGCGGCGTGATCTCACCACTCTTGGCAAACGTCTACCTGCACGACGTGCTGGACGTGTGGTTCGCACAGGAGGTGCTGCCGCGCCTGAAGGGCGCAGGCTTCCTCGTGCGATACGCGGACGACGCGGTGCTGGTGCTGCGCCGAAAGGACGATGCCGACACGGTGATGACCATGCTCCCCAAACGATTCGGCGCGTATGGACTGCAACTCCATCCCGAGAAGACCCGCATGGTCCGTTGCCTGCGACCCGAGAAGTACGCCGCCCCTGACCGGTCGTCAGACCGGAACGGGACGATTGACTACCTCGTCTTCACGCACTACTGGGCCCTTTCACGCAACGGGAACTGGGTCGTGAAACGCAAGACGGCCAGCGATCGATTCAGTCGATCGCTTCGCAGGGCCAACGAGTGGTGTCGGGATCATCGGCACCTTCCTCTGCCTGAACAGCATCGGATCCTGGGTCGCAAGATCCAGGGTCACTACGCCTACTACGGCATCACGGGCAACTCGCCCGCGCTGTCGCGCTTCCTCCACGAAGTGCGGCGGATCTGGAAGACTTGGCTGAGCCGACGCTCACAACGAGGCTACCTCGACTGGCCGCGCTTCAATCGACTGTTGAAGCGCTACCCACTGCCGCCCGCGCGGGCGGTGCACTCCATCTATCGCGTAGCGAACCCGTGACACGAAGAGCCGGATGCGTCAATCGCGCACGTCCGGATCCGAGGGGGGCCTGGGCGAGGAATCGCCCAGGCCTACCCGACCATGGCTTGATTCGGCATCGAAGGATTCCAGCAGCTCGACCGCCGCGGTGATTCATGACGCGCGGCTGCTGCGACGGATTCCGGCGCACGCGCCGCGCCAGCACAGCTCCTGCGTCCGTCACGGTCGCGGTCACGCCCCGCCACCGTGGGCAGGTGTCCCAGAGGTTCGTCTACTCGCGGGCCGGGAGCGACGGATCCAGCTCGCGCGAGCGCTGGTGCGCGGCGTCGGCCTCGGCTCCGCGGCCGAGCTTCTCGAGGACGATGCCACGACCGCGGTGCGCGAGCGCGAACTGCGCATCGATCGCGATCGCCGCGTCGTACGTGGCAAGCGCGTCTTCGCCGCGGCCCAAGGCCAGGAGCGCGTTCCCGCGACCAAAGTGCGCCCACGTGTCCCGCGCTTGGAGTGCGAGGAGCGTCTCGTAGGCGGCGAGTGCCTCGGCGTGCCGGCCCGATTCGAGCATCGCGCTGGCCCGGTTGTGTCCCGTGTCGGCGTTCTGGGGGTCGAGCGCGAGCACTCGCGAGTACGCGTCGATCGCTTCGGCCAGCTTGCCCGACTGGCGCAGGAGAACCCCGCGGTTGTTCAAGGCCTGCGTGTCGTACGGATCGAGGGCGATGGCGCTCTCGAAAGCCGCGAGCGCCTCGTCCTTGCAATCGAGCTCCCAGAGCAGCCGCAGACACTGAGCGAGGAGCTCGGGGCAGGTGCTCTTCACGTCCCGGATCAGGTCGTTCGCGGCGCGGATGTCGTCCGGATTCTCGTTCCACGAATCGTCGACCACGAAATCGGACAGCGGGCGCCCGCCGAGCAGGTCCCAGGCCTTGTCGAGCTTCGATTGCGCGATGGACTGCGTCAGCTTCTCCTGCTGATCGCGCATCGACCTCTGATCGAAGTAATTGTGAGCGCCGAGCAGGAGGCCGCCGAGCGCGATCAGGAGGGTGGCCACCTTGAGGTAGACCTCCAACCGATCGCTCCTCCCCGGAGTCGGCGGCGCGCCGGCGGGATTCGGCGTCGATTGTTCGCCGACTCCCGCGGGCGGCGTGGTCGGAGCTGGGCGGGAAGGCTTGTCTTTGCGGCGCGCCAAACGGGGTGCTCCAGCTCGAATCCTACGGCAGGCTGTCCAGGAACCGCTCGGCCGCGGGACCGGCATTCTCGACCAGGGTTTCGCGTCGCGGCGCGTCGCGGCGCGTCGCGGCGTGAGGAGCACGTAGGCAGGGCGCGCGAGGTCGGATCGTCCGCGAATGACTCCCAAGCGCGCTGCTCGATTAGACTCAGGGAATGTCTTCCAAGCAGATCCTCTGCGCCGCGCTCATCAGCGCTTGCGCGGTCTCCACGACGTCTGCGCAGGACCTCTCGCTTCCGGGACCGCACGGCGCTGGCAAGCGCACGGTCGTCGTCACCCGCCCCAACGCGACCACCTTCAACGCATTCCTCTACTATCCCGCGACGAGCACCGGCGCGAACACGCCGTTCGACCCCTCGGCGGTGCCCTACGGCGGAATCTCCTTCGGACACGGCTTCTTCCAAGCCGCCGACGCCTACGAGAGCACGCTGCAACACCTGGCCACCTGGGGCTTCTTCGTGATCGCGACGACGACCCAAGGCGGCCTGTTCCCGAGCCATCAGGCGCTGGCCGACGACATGCGCCACGGCCTCGGTTTCCTCGAGCAGGCGAACCTCGACCTCGCTTCCCCCTACATCGGCGCAGTCGACGTGTCGGCGTTCGGAATGACGGGACACTCGATGGGCGCGGGCGCGAGCATCCTGGCGACCGCGAACGACGCGCGCGTGCGGGCCCTGGCGCCGATGGCTCCAGCCGAGACCACCCCGTCGGCGATCGCAGCGATGAGCAACGTGTCGATTCCGGTGCGCCTCGTGTGCGGAACGCAGGACGGCACCGTCCCGACGGGGACGAATGCCCTGCCGATGTACGCCGCGGCGGCCGGACCGCGCCAGCTGCTCTCGATCATCGGGGGCTGGCACTGCGGCTTCATCGACACGCCGGCTCTGGGCGGCTTCGGCTGCGATTCGGGCACGCTGACGCTCGCGGAGCAACTGGCGATCGTCCGGCGCCATCTGGCGGCCTTCTTCCTGCTTCACTTGCGGGGCGTCGACAGCCATTGGAACGCCGTCTGGGGGCCGGCAGCCTTGACGGACGCGACGACGGGGTTGCAGCGCGACGCGGATGCGCGTTTCGGTCCCGCCGCCGCGCGGCAGGCAGGTGCCGCCGGCCACGTGCTCGATTTCACGTTCAGCCTGACGAACGAGGGCGCGCAGCCGACGAGTTTTGCACTCTTCATCGAGAACAACCTCTGGCCCGTGACGCTCTCCGCCACGCAGACGGCGACCCTCGCACCGGGCGGATCGACGACGATCCACGTCTACGTGACGGTCCCGCCTCGATCGTCGTTCAGCACGGACCGCTGCCTGATCTCCGCGCGCAGCGACCGGGATGGGCACACGCGCTGCTACTCCCGGATCGGCGCGCGACGCTTGTGAGCTCCGGGGGGCGCAGCTCTCGCGGCCTGAAAACGCGCGAGAGCCGCAGGCGACCGGGAGCTCGGAGGTCGCTGGACCAGATGAGTGCAGCCCATCGCTCGAGGAAAGCCGGCGCTCGTCCGCTGCTCGCTCACACCCAGCCCGGATCCTCGCGCGACAGCCGGTCCACGATCTTCTTCACGTCCTGCGCGCGGTCCTTCGGGCACACGAGGATCGCCTTGCCCGCGCGCACGACGACCAAGTCGCTCACGCCGACGAGCGCGACGACCTCGCCCTTCGGCGCGTACACGACATTGCCGCGCGAATCCTCGGCCACGAGCTTCGCGCCGCCGCCGGTGACGTTCCCGTCCGCGTCGGCCGGCAGCACCTCGGGCAGCGCGGGCCACGCGCCCACGTCGCTCCAGGAGATGCCGAACGGGATCACGCGCACGCCGCGCGCCTTCTCCATCACGCCCACGTCGATCGACACCGACGGCACGGACGGGTAGATCGCGCCGACCTCGTCGCTGGTGCGGCAACGCTCGAGCGGCGCGAGCACCTGTGGCGCATGCTCGCGCAGTGCGGCCAGGATCGCGGCCGTGCTCCACACGAACATGCCCGAGTTCCACAGGTAGCGCCCGGTCGCGAGGAACTCCTCGGCGAGCGCGCGGTCTGGCTTCTCGACGAAGCGTCGCACCGCGTGGACGTCGGCCTTCCCGCGCCGTCCGTGCGACTCGCCCAGCTCGATATAGCCGTAGCCCGTGGCCGGGAACGTCGGCCGGATCCCGAACGTGACGAGCGACTGCGACGAAGCCGCTTCCTCGGCCGCGGCGCGCAGGAGCTTTCGGAATTCCGCCGCGGGCTTGATCACGTGGTCGCTCGGCAGGACGACCTGCACCGAATCCGGGCTGCGCCGCGCGATCTCGAGCGCGGCCCACGCGACGCACGGCGCCGTGTTGCGGCCCGTCGGCTCGGCCAGCACGTTTTCGGGCGGGATCTTCGGCATCTGCTTGCGCACGAGCGCGACGTGGTCGCGTCCCGCGACGACCAGGCGCCGCTCGGGCGGGATCAGGTCACCGAGCCGCGTGGCCGTCTCCTGGATCAGCGTGCGGTTCCCGGCGACACGCAGGAACTGCTTCGGGACCGCGCGCCGGCTGGCGGGCCAGAAACGCGTGCCCGAACCGCCGGCCATGATCACGGCCCACATCTCGACGTCGCTCATGTCGTTCAGAACCTGGGTGGCAGCGCAGCGTAGCCCGGCGCCGGCAGCGCGCGGTAGTCGGAGGGCGCGCCGAAGAGTCGGCGCAGCGGATTCTGAATCACGACGACGGGCCGACCCATGTCGCCGCGGATGCTGACCGAGAGCAGCTCGTTCTGGATCCAGTAGATCATGCGCGTCAGCGGCCCGAGCTGGTCGACGAGCGCGTAGCGCACTTCGAGCTCGTGCCACAGGCGGCCGTCGAAGTCCAACTCGCCCGCGCCGACGAGCTGCAGCAGCGGGCTGCGCAGCAGGATGTCGTCCATCTTCACGATGCCGTCCGCGATGCGCAGGTTCGCGTACATGGAATCGAACGTGGCCGTGTCGTCGAGGCCGAGCTGGCCGAACAGCGCGCGGAACACCGGCACAGACCACAACCGCGACTGGCGCAGGCGCACGAGACCGGTGCCGGTGATGCCCAGCAGGTGCTCCAGGTCGCCCGAGAGGCGCAGCTCGGCGTCGACTTCGCCCTGCGTGGCGATGCCGGAGGGGAACAGCCCGCGCAGCAGGCCCGCCACCTGGACGTCGCGCAGGTCGAGCGCGAGCTGGAACGGGTACGGCTTCTCGAGCGCGATCGAGAACGGCGTGCCGACGCGTTCCGCGCCCGCGCCCAGCGCTTGCAGCGTGCCGCCCTCGAGCACGCCCGATAGGCTCTCGATCGACAGCGCCGGCTCGACGTACGTCAACACCATGCTGCCGTCGCGCAACTCGCGGCCGGCGAGCTGGCCCTGCAGGTTCTTGACGGTGGCGAGCGCGCGCACCTGCCCGTTCTCGAGCACGAGACGCTCGAGTCGCACGTCGGCGGCCTCGACCTCGAGCGGCAGGCCCATGCGCATCGACATGGCGTGCGGCTCGACCGCGCCGGACAGCTCGAGCCGGCCCGTGCCCTCCGGCGGAATCGTGAGCGACAACTGGCCGTCGGAGAAATCGAAGCTGCCCGTCCATGCGAATGGCCCCAGCAGCGCTTCGAGCGTCTCGGCGTCGAAGAAGCGCCCGAGGTGCGCCGCGTCGACGGGCAGGCCACTCGCAGCGAAGCCCGTCTCGAGCCGCCAACCGCCTTCGTGCGACGCGAAACGCACGTCGTCGAGCTCGACCGGCGTGCTCGCCAGACGGGCGTCGAGCCGGTCGCCGCTGAGCACGTCACCCGCGAGCTCGAGCTCGCCGCGCAGATCCTCGAGCTGGAAGCCGGTCTGCGTCGAGAGCTGAGAGCCGCGCAGGAAGAAACGCCAGCGCCCCGGCCCGCCCGTCGATCCGTTCTCGACCTCGGTCGCGATCGGGATCTCGCCCGAGACGTCGAGCCGGCCGGCGAAGCCCAGTGCGTTGCTGTCGAGCGCACCGAGCAGGTTTCCGACCGCGCCGAGCAGCGCCTTGTTCGACGGCTCGAGGCCCGCGGCCAGCACCGAGAGGTTTCCGCCCGGCATCTGCGCGGTGACGGCGATCTGCATGCCTTCGCCCAGCTCCGCGACGAGCGGAGCGAGCCGCACGTCGGTCTCGCTCGTGGTCGCGCCCTGGCGGCCGGAGTAGAGCGCGCGGCCGCGCACCTTCGTGGCCGTCATCGGGAAGCGCTTGGGCACGATCTGCGCCGGCTCGAGCGGCGTGACCTCGGCGTTCACGTCGGTCGGCTGCGTCGGGTCCCAGCTCACGCGGCGGAAGTTCAGCTGCGCGAAGCCGCGCGGCGACAGCTCGTCGAGGGCCGCGCCCAGGCCCGGCACGCGCTCGACCAGGATCTTGCGGTCGTCGCCGGTCAGCGCGAGGCGGTCGACGGCCAGGTCGATCAGCATCAGGTCGTCGGCCTGGCCGTCGACGCGGCCGCGCGCGCCGTGGTGGGCGCGCAACGCGAATCGCGCGCGCTGCGCCGTGCGCAGGTTGCCGTCGAGCGCGATCGACAGCACGCGGTTCGCGACGCCGTCCGATCGGAAGCGCAGCGTGCCGTCCGCGCGCACGAGCGGGATCGGCAGATCCTTCCAGGCCAGCGATACGCCGCGCAGCGCGAGCTCGAGGTCGGTCGATAGCCACGACATCTCGGCCTGGCGGAAAAGGCGCAGTTTCACGCCGATTTCGCCCTCGTCGGGGCGGAACGGCTTCCACGTCTGGTCCGGCGGCACCGGAGCCGAGAGCCCTTCCAGCACGGTGCGCAGACGCTCGTCGACCGCGAGCCGGTCGCTCTCGAGGTCGAGGTCGATCTCGGCCAGGTGCGCAGTCGGGAGCTTGTGATCCGTGTCGCGCGGTACCGACTCGACGATGCCGTGCGCGTGGATCGAGGACGCGCCCGTCGAGCCCGTCAGGTCGAGGAGCGCGACGGTCCAGGGGTGGATGCGCTCGCGGCCCCACGCGAACGCGATCTCGCCCGTGACCTTCTCGAGCGGCATCGGGAAGCCTTCGTCGTAGCGACCCTCGCTGTCGACCGACGTGCCGTGGTAGGTGACCGCGAGCTGGCCGTCGGGCCGCGCCAGCGCGAAGAGCGACAGCGCCGCCGCCGGATCGCCGCTCGCCGTGCGCGGCAGACGCGCGGCGACCCACGCTTCCGTGGACCCGCGCGGATCGAGACCGTCCCAGAGCCGGCCGGCGAACACGCCCGCGCCGGCCGCCGTCAGCAGCGAGCGCTCGATGCGCAGCGACGGCACGTGCGTCCAGAACTCGAGCAGCGTCTCGGGCCCGGCCTCGTCGCCCAGCAGGGCGGTCGTGTCGAACGGCGTCTCGTTCCAGGTGCCCGATGCGCGCGACAGCGCGTGCCAGGTCTTCGGGTCGCGCCAGCTCTCGAGCTTGTCGGGCGTCCAGCGCGCCTCGACGTCCAGGTTGACCCCCTCGAGCTGGTGCCGGCCGCCCGCGAGACGCGCACCACCGCGCTGCACCGCCAGGCGGACGCTGGCGCGCGGTGCGCCACCGTCGAGCGGCAGCGTGGCCGCCACCTCGAGCTCGACCAGCCCGTGCGGCTCGAACGCGCGTAGGAAATCGAGGTCCTCGATCGGCGGCAGGCCGTCGACGCCCAGCGGCAGGCGCGTCGCGTTGGCGCGCAGCGTCAGCGTGCGATCGCGGTCGATCGAGCCGGCCAGGAAGATCTCGCCCGGCTCGCTGACGCGCGTCGTCAGCGACGGCACGAGTCGGCCGAAGATCTCCGGCGCGCCGCGCGCGTTGGCGCGCGCGAGCAGGTCCAGCCGTCCGATCGGCAGCACTCCGGCGCCCTGCGTGACGACCTCGAGCTCGAGGTCCTCGATCTGCAGCGTGGGCAGCGTCGCGGGACCCTGCTCCTCCGGCAATTGGCCGGCGACGCGCTCGGAGTAGCGCATCAGGCCGTTCGCCAGCGCCGGCGAGAAGCGCACGCGGCCCGAGCGGATGTCGATGCGGCGCAGCAGCGAGCCGACTTCGCGCGCGGCCGCGAGCTCGACGCGCACGCCGTTCAGCACGGCCATGTCGCCTCCCGGCCCGAGCCAGGCGCGGTCGATCTCGATCGCGCGGTCGAACCAGCGGAAGCGCACGCCGTCCAGCCGCAGGTCTTCGCCCAGCGCGCCCAGCTCGCGCGCGACGGCGCCGCGCACGATGCGAGAAAGGAGGCCGGATTCCTCGCCGACCCAGAGGATCAGTGCGGCAGCCAGCACGAGCCACCCCGCGATGGCCAGGAGGCCCAGGAGCATGCGCGCCAACACGCTCATGGGTCAGCGCAAGGCCGCGTCGTCCGAGGGCGCAGGCTGCGGCAAGTGCGGTCGCGTGCGCGCGGCGTCGGCGCGCGAGAACTCGCTGCCCGTCGCGAGGGGACGCACGCCGTCGCCCTGCAGCGGCATCTGCATCGGCAGAACGACGTCCGTGCCGCCGCGCGGGACGCGCACGACGCGCTTGCCGACCGAGCACGTGATCTCGTACGGGATCGTATCGGCTGCGGTCGCGACCTCCTCGGCCGGGATCGTCTGCGCGCCGTCGGTGCCGATCAGCGTCACGACGTCGCCGACCTGCACGCCGCGGATGTGGCCGACGTCGATGGTCGTGTAGTCCATCGACACGCGCCCGACGACGCGCGCGCGGATGCCGCGCACGAGAACCTCGCCGCGGTTGCCGAGACGCCAGGACACACCGTCGTTGTACCCCACCGGCAGCGTCGCGATGCGCGTCGGGCGCTCGGACCGCCACGTGGACCCGTATCCGACGGCGTAACCGGCCGGGATGTCCTTCAGGAACACGACCTGCGTGCGCAGCGACATCACCGGCCGCAGGTCGTCGGAGCCGGGCAGGTCGTGGGGCAGGATGCCGTACGCGCTGATCCCCGGCCGCACCGTGTCGTAGCGCGGACGCAACGACGTGAACAGCGCGGCCGAGTTCGCCATGTGCGTCCACCCGCCGGCGACACCGTGCGCGCGCGCGTCGCGCAGGACGGATTCGAACAAGCGCTGCTGGTCGAACGTGGTCGAGGACAGCGCGCCCGCCGGATCGCTGATGTGCGTCATGATGCCGCACAGCTCGAGGTTCTTGGACATCGACACCTCGCGCAGCAGGTCCAGCGCGCGCGTGGGCAGCACGCCCAGCCGCCCCATGCCCGTGTCGATGTTGACGTGCACCTTGGCGCGCCGATCCAGCTTCGCCGCGAGAGCCTGGAGCATCGCGCGCCGATCGGTCGAGTGCAGCGCGACGTGCACGTCGTTGCGCAGGCACTCGACCGCCTCGTCGTCGATGATCGTGCCCAGCACGAGGATCGGCAGCCGGATGCCCGCCCGCCGCAGCTCGAGCGCCTCCGCCGACGACCCGACGCCGAACGCCGCGACGCCGCAGCGCACCGCGTGGTGCGCGATCGGCACCGCCCCGTGCCCGTACGCATCGGCCTTGACGACCAGCATGACGCGCGTGCCCGGCCCCGCGCGCTGGCGGATCACCGCCAGGTTGTGCGCGAGCGCATCGAGATCGATCTCTGCCCAGGCCCTGTACGCATGCACACCCGGAGCCTGCCATCGCGCGCGCGGCGATTCCACAGGTGGACAAGGGTGTCAGACACCTTCTCCCGCCGTCGAGCTTGTCAGGATCCGCGTCGCATGCCAACCACCCGCAAGTAGACACGGGTGTCAGACACCTTTCCCGCCGACGAGCGCGTCAGGCGCCGTGTCGCACGCCGAACGCCCGCAAGTAGAGCGGCAGGATCTTGTCGAGCGGTTCCGGACCGAGCCGTTTCAGTCGCGTGAGCCCGAGTGCGAGCAGCGCATTCGCGTCCGGCCGCACGTCGACGCGCGCGCGCTCGGCCGTCTCCGGTCGGAGCCCCGAAGCCGCGATCGTCTCGGGATCGGCCAGGATCGGGATCGAGCCCGCGAGCCGCGCCTCGAGTTCCTCGCGTCCCACGACGATCGGCGACTCGAGGACCAGGACCTCCTCTGCCGTCCGCTCGAACCGCGCCAGGTAGAACCCGCCCGAGCGCGCGTCGATCAGGTGGAACGCCGACTGGCCCGGGTCGAGCGCGCCGAACGCCAGGACCTCGCCCGATGGCACGCCGCGCGCCGGCGCTCCAGCCGCCCGCGCCAGACCGAGCGCCGTGGCGATGCCGACGCGCAGGCCCGTGTAGCTGCCGGGGCCGGTCCCCACCAGCACGGCCGAGACGTCGGCGGGCGCAGCGCCCAGCTCGCGCACGAGGCGGTCGATCGCCGGCATCAGGTCGCTGGCGTGGGCACGCGCTTCCCCGAGGTCGGCGCGCCGGCGCTCACCTTGGAAGGAGACGGCGACGGAGCCGACCCGGGTCGAGGTCTCGATGGCGATGGCGAGGGACACGGGCTGCGGAGTCTAGCTCCGGTCACGGACCGTCCACGCCGGGGTAGGGCCCGATATGGGGACGAAGGTCGGGCCCTCGGCGTCCGGACGGTCGATGCAGAAGCACCGGCCGTCGAAGTCCGTGCCGCGGTGGGTGAGGCCTCTCGCCATCGCGGGCGGGTTGCTGATCCTCGGGATGTACCTGGTGCTGAACCACCCGGTCATCGAGCGGGGCAACCTGATGTGCAGGCGATGCGGTGCCGTGGCGTCGGGAACCATTCGGGATCAACGTGCGCAGCGCGTGAAGACCAGGTCGCGAGCCGGAAGGGCCGCGTGGCACGGGAAACAACGTTCAGAGTTGGCAGGAGTACACGAACCAAGTGCCCGTCTCCCGGTCCACGAACACCCATGCCTCGGGGTTGGTGAAATCGTCCGGTTTCGACCAGGCCTCGTAGGACAGGAGCGGCTTCGGGAGGAACCAGGCGGGAGTCTCCCGGCACGTCCCGGTGCGATCGAAAAGTGACGCGTCCTGCAAAACGAATACGTTCGCGTCGATGAAGGCCTGACGCAACTCCGGGCTCGGGCTGAACTGGAAGTGGTAGGACTCCTCGAGCGTGAAGTGCGGAGAGCGGCAGTACAGGGAATGCTCGAGCGTCACGCCGGACGGGAGCGTGAGGCCCCAAGCCCGCTCGACATTCTCGGGATCGTCACTCCATTCGCCACTGGATCCGCACCCAGCGATCACGAGAGCGACGAGCAAGGACACGATCCGGATCCGCGCGGCCGGCTCGCCTGGCTTACGCACCGATCTCGGCCGCGATCAGGTCGGCGAGCTCCTGCGCCTGAACGCGGATCCGGTCGAGATCCGGGCCTTCGACCATCACGCGCGCCAGTGGTTCCGTGCCCGAGTAGCGCAGCAGGATCCGCCCGTCCTCGCCCAGCTCCTCCTCGAAACGCTGGCGGACGCTCGCAATCGTCGGGATGTCGGCCAGGGCCGGCTTGCGCGCCACGTTCACGTTGACGAGCACCTGCGGGAACGGCCGGTAAGGTGCGGCCAGCTCCGACAGGGGTTTTCCCGCATCGCGCAGCACGCGCAACACGCGCAAAGCCGTGTAGATGCCGTCGCCGATGTAGTGGTGGTCGGTTCCGAAGACGACGTGGCCCGACTGCTCGCCGCCCAGGCCCAGGCCCTCGCGCTTCAGCGCCTCGACCACGCGCCGGTCACCGACGTCGGTCGTGACGACGCCGACGCCGACCTGGCGCAGCGCGCGGTGCAGGCCGCGGTTGCTCATCACGGTCGCGACCAGGCGCGGGTCCTTCCAGGGCTTCTTGCGCATCTGATCGACGGCCAGCAGCGTCAAGATCCCGTCGCCGTGCACGACCTCGCCGCGCTCGTCGACGAGCAGGCAGCGGTCGCCGTCGCCGTCGAGCGCGATGCCCAGGTTCGGGCCGTGCGAGCGCACGGCCGCCTGCAAGGCCTCGATGTGCGTCGCGCCGACGCCGTGGTTGATGT